>OKSH01003251.1_pt1 | contig 10672 bp, 4 predicted proteins | sample 1601231 | NCBI WGS metagenome assembly OKSH01 (sample SAMEA3541596, study PRJEB24748) | human gut metagenome | biome: human gut; feature: human-associated habitat; material: faeces | place: China | collected 2012 | reverse complement strand
CACTTCTGGTATTTGTTGAGATTACTCTGAATCGTGGCGCACCGGATGTGTTTGAGCAATTTAACGCCGCAGTGCAAAAACTTGAAGAAATTCAAGAGTGTCATCTGGTTTCCGGTGATTTCGACTATCTGTTGAAAACCCGTGTACCGGATATGTCAGCGTATCGTAAATTACTGGGCGAGACCTTGCTGCGCCTGCCGGGCGTTAACGACACCCGTACCTACGTGGTAATGGAAGAAGTCAAGCAAAGTAATCGTCTGGTTATTAAGACGCGCTAACACGGAACAGGTGCAAACTCGACGTAGTTTGATTACACTCCTGTTAATCCATACAGCAACAGTGCCGGGGAGACCCGGCGCTGTTGTCCGTTTTAGCAGCAGGCAGGAAACAGCCTGATACCTGGAGAGCCTTTCTTGAGCCAGGAATACACCGAAGACAAAGAAGTCAAACTAACCAAACTCAGCAGCGGGCGCCGACTCCTTGAGGCGATGCTCATCCTTTGCTCCCTCTTCGCCATCTGGCTGATGGCGGCACTACTGAGCTTTAACCCCTCGGACCCCAGCTGGTCGCAAACGGCATGGCATGAGCCTATTCATAATTTAGGCGGCGCCCCCGGCGCGTGGCTTGCCGATACCCTCTTTTTCATTTTTGGCGTCATGGCCTACACCATCCCGGTGATCATCATCGGCGGATGCTGGTTTGCCTGGCGGCATCAGGAAAACGACGAATACATTGATTATTTTGCCGTTTCCCTTCGCCTCATCGGTGCGTTAGCCCTGATCCTGACCTCCTGTGGTCTGGCGGCGATTAACGCCGATGATATCTGGTACTTCGCCTCCGGCGGGGTGATCGGCAGCCTGCTGAGCACCACGCTGCAACCCCTGCTGCACAGCAGCGGCGGCACCATCGCCCTGTTGTGTATCTGGGCGGCCGGGCTGACGCTGTTCACCGGCTGGTCGTGGGTCAGCATTGCGGAAAAGCTGGGCGGCGGCATCCTGTCCGTTCTCACCTTTGCCAGCAACCGTACCCGTCGGGATGATACCTGGGTCGATGAAGGCGAATACGAAGACGACGAGGAAGAGTACGACGACGAAGAGGCGGCCAGGCCGCAGGAATCGCGTCGCGCCCGTATCTTACGCAGCGCGCTGGCGCGGCGTAAGCGTCTGGCCGAGAAGTTTACCAACCCTATGGGGCGTAAAACCGACGCTGCGCTTTTCTCCGGCAAACGGATGGATGACGGCGAAGAGGTGGTGCAATACAGCGCCAGCGGGGCGCCTGTTGCCGCCGACGATGTACTGTTTTCCGGCGCCAGCGCCGTGCGCCCGGGCGATTTCGACCCTTACGATCCGTTGTTGAATGGCCACAGTATCGCTGAGCCGGTAAGCGCAGCGGCGGCGGCTACAGCCGCGCCGCAGGCGTGGGCAGAATCACCGGTGGGCCATCACGGCGCTGCGCCAGCTTATCAGCCGGAAGCCAGCTATCCGCCGCAGCAGGCCTATCAGCCTGAACCCGCTCCGTTCCAGCAGGCTGCTTATCAGCCGCCAGCGGGGCAAACCGCACCGCAGGCGTATCAGCCTGAGCCAGCGCCGTATCAGCAGCCGGCTTACGATCCGTATGCCGGTCAACCTGCGCCGCAGGCCTATCAGCCTGAGCCAGCGCCGTATCAGCAGCCAACTTACGATCCCTATGCCGGTCAGCCTGCGCCTCAGACCTATCAGCAGCCGGCTTACGATCCGAATGCCGGTCAGCCCGCGCCGCAGACCTACCAGCAGCCGGCTTACGACCCGCATGCCGGCCAGCCCGCGCCGCAGCCGTATCAGCCGGAGCCAGCGGCGTATCAGCCGCAAAGCGCGCCAGTTCCCCCACCGGAGCCAGAGCCCGAGGTCGTGCAGGAGGAAGTGAAACGTCCGCCGCTCTATTATTTCGAGGAAGTGGAAGAGAAGCGGGCGCGCGAACGCGAGCTGTTGGCCTCCTGGTATCAGCCAATTCCTGAGCCGGAAAGTCCGATTGCCACTAAACCGCTGACGCCGCCGACCACTGCGTCCAAACCGCCAGTGGAGACAACCGTAGTCTCTGCGGTAGCGGCTGGGGTGCATCAGGCTACCGCCGCCAGCGGCGGCGCGGCGGCAGCAACCTCGTCCACTGCCGCATCCGCTGCGGCTACGCCATTGTTCAGCCCGGCGTCCAGCGGCCCACGGGTTCAGGTGAAAGAGGGCATCGGTCCAAAACTACCGCGGCCCAATCGCGTGCGTGTTCCTACGCGTCGGGAACTGGCCTCCTACGGCATCAAGCTACCGTCGCAGCGGGAGGCGGAACAGCGCGCGCGGCAGGCGGAGCGCGATCCGCATTATGATGATGAGCTGCTCTCGGATGAGGAAGCGGATGCTATGGAGCAGGATGAACTGGCTCGCCAGTTCGCCGCCACCCAGCAGCAGCGCTACGGTCATCGCTGGGAAGACGATAACGCGACTGATGACGATGAGGCCGACGCCGCGGCAGAAGCGGAGCTGGCGCGTCAGTTTGCCGCTACCCAGCAGCAGCGGTACGCTACCGAGCAGCCGCCGGGCGCCAACCCGTTCTCGCCGGCAGATTATGAATTCTCGCCGATGAAAACGTTGGTCAATGACGGCCCGAGCGAACCGCTGTTTACGCCCACGCCGGAAGTCCAGCCGCAGCAGCCGGCCCAGCGCTATCAACAACCGGCGGCCGCTCCGCAGCAGAGTTATCAACCTGCGCAGCATCAGCCGATATACCATCAGCCTGTGCCGCCGCAGCCGCAATCCTATCCGACTGCGTCGCAGCCCGTACAGCCGCAACAACCGGTTGCCCCGCAGGGGCATCAGCCTGCCGCCCCTGCGCCGCAGGAGAGCCTGATCCACCCGCTGCTGATGCGCAATGGCGATAGTCGACCACTGCAAAAGCCGACCACGCCACTGCCGTCGCTGGATCTGCTTACCCCGCCGCCGAGTGAAGTCGAGCCGGTGGATACCTTTGCTCTCGAGCAGATGGCACGCCTGGTGGAAGCGCGACTCGCCGATTTCCGCATTAAAGCGGATGTGGTGAACTACTCACCGGGGCCGGTGATCACCCGCTTCGAACTGAATCTGGCGCCTGGCGTTAAGGCCGCACGGATCTCTAACCTGTCACGGGACCTGGCGCGATCGCTGTCAACGGTCGCCGTGCGCGTGGTGGAGGTGATCCCGGGCAAACCGTATGTCGGGCTTGAGCTGCCGAATAAAAAACGCCAGACCGTCTACCTGCGTGAAGTGCTCGACAACGCCAAGTTCCGTGATAACCCATCTCCGCTCACCGTGGTGCTGGGTAAAGACATCGCTGGCGATCCGGTAGTAGCCGATCTGGCGAAAATGCCGCATCTGCTGGTGGCCGGTACCACCGGTTCCGGTAAGTCTGTTGGCGTCAACGCCATGATCCTCAGCATGCTCTACAAGGCGCAGCCGGAAGATGTGCGTTTCATTATGATCGACCCGAAAATGCTCGAGCTGTCGGTCTACGAAGGAATTCCGCACCTGCTGACGGAAGTAGTCACCGACATGAAAGACGCCGCCAATGCGCTGCGCTGGAGCGTCAATGAGATGGAGCGCCGCTACAAGCTGATGTCGGCGCTGGGCGTGCGTAACCTCGCGGGCTACAACGAGAAGATCGCCGAAGCCGCGCGCATGGGACGTCCGATCCCGGATCCGTACTGGAAGCCTGGCGACAGCATGGACGCCGTACATCCGGTGCTGGAAAAACTGCCGTACATCGTGGTGCTGGTGGATGAATTCGCCGATCTGATGATGACCGTCGGCAAAAAGGTGGAAGAGCTGATCGCTCGCCTGGCGCAGAAAGCGCGCGCGGCGGGGATCCACCTGGTGCTGGCGACACAGCGTCCGTCGGTAGATGTTATTACCGGCCTGATTAAGGCCAACATCCCGACGCGCATCGCCTTTACCGTGTCGAGTAAAATTGACTCACGTACCATTCTCGATCAGGGCGGCGCGGAATCGCTGCTGGGTATGGGGGATATGCTTTACTCCGGGCCGAACTCTACCACGCCGGTGCGTGTCCACGGGGCGTTTGTGCGCGACCAGGAAGTCCACGCCGTGGTTCAGGACTGGAAAGCCCGCGGTCGCCCGCAATATGTGGATGGCATTACCTCCGACAGCGAAAGCGAAGGCGGCGGTGGCGGCTTCGACGGCGGGGAAGAGCTGGATCCGTTGTTCGATCAGGCAGTCAACTTTGTGACCGAGAAGCGCAAAGCGTCGATTTCCGGGGTTCAGCGTCAGTTCCGCATCGGCTATAACCGTGCCGCGCGTATTATCGAACAGATGGAAGCGCAGGGTATCGTCAGCGAGCAGGGCCATAACGGTAACCGCGAAGTGCTGGCGCCGCCGCCCTTTGAATGAGTGCAAAGTTGGGTAAATAAGCGCAAAATCAGCCAATTCTTCTGTCCCGCCGCCGCCGGCGGTCCTACAGTAGGGGCAGAAGAGGCTCCCGCGTCGGGAGTGACGCACATTAAGGAAGAACAATGAAAAAACTCGCAATCACCTGTGCATTACTGTCTGGTATGGTCGTCAGCCAGGTCTGGGCAGATGCGGCCAGCGACTTAAAAAGCCGTCTTGATAAAGTGAGCAGCTTCCATGCCAGCTTCACGCAAAAAGTTACCGACGGCAGCGGTAACGCCGTGCAGGACGGGCAGGGAGACCTGTGGGTGAAACGCCCGAACCTGTTTAACTGGCATATGACCCAGCCGGATGAGAGCGTCCTCGTTTCGGATGGTAAAACGCTGTGGTTCTATAACCCGTTCGTCGAGCAGGCCACGGCGACCTGGCTGAAAGACGCCACCAGCAACACGCCGTTTATGCTGATTGCCCGCAACCAGTCCAGCGACTGGCAGCAATATAATATCAAGCAAAATGGCGATGATTTTGTGCTGACGCCAAAAAGCGGCAGCGGCAACCTCAAGCAGTTCACGATCAACGTCGGTCGGGACGGCACTATCCATCAGTTCAGCGCCGTCGAGCAGGATGATCAGCGCAGCAGCTATCAGCTGAAATCGCAGCAGAACGGCGCCGTCGACGCAGCTAAGTTCACCTTTACGCCGCCGAAAGGGGTGACGGTGGACGATCAACGTAAGTAGAGGCGAAAGTGAGCAATCTGTCGCTCGATTTTTCCGACAACGCGTTTCAACCTCTGGCCGCTCGCATGCGGCCAGAAAATTTAGCGCAGTATATTGGCCAGCAGCACCTGCTGGCGCCGGGTAAACCCCTGCCGCGGGCCATTGAGGCCGGGCACCTGCATTCGATGATCCTCTGGGGGCCGCCGGGTACCGGCAAGACCACTCTGGCGGAAGTGATTGCCCGCTACGCCAGCGCCGATGTCGAACGGATCTCAGCGGTAACCTCCGGGGTGAAAGAGATTCGCGAGGCTATTGAGCGCGCGCGGCAGAATCGCAACGCCGGCCGGCGGACCATCCTGTTTGTTGACGAAGTGCATCGCTTTAATAAAAGCCAGCAGGATGCCTTTCTGCCGCATATTGAAGACGGTACCATTACTTTTATTGGCGCGACCACCGAAAACCCCTCCTTTGAGCTTAACTCGGCGCTGCTCTCCCGCGCTCGCGTCTACTTACTGAAATCGCTCACCACCGACGATATCGAGCGGGTGCTTGACCAGGCGATGAACGATAAAACCCGCGGCTACGGCGGCCAGGATATCGTTTTGCCGGATGAGACCCGCAGGGCCATTGCCGAGCTAGTGAATGGCGACGCGCGGCGAGCGCTGAATACCCTGGAAATGATGGCCGATATGGCCGAAAGCGATGACTCGGGTAAGCGGGTGCTGAAGGCGGAACTGCTGACCGAGATCGCCGGCGAGCGCAGCGCGCGCTTTGATAATAAAGGCGACCGGTTCTACGATTTGATTTCCGCCCTGCATAAGTCGGTGCGCGGTAGCGCGCCGGATGCGGCACTTTACTGGTACGCGCGGATCATCACCGCCGGAGGCGATCCGCTGTACGTTGCCCGCCGCTGTCTGGCGATTGCCTCGGAAGATGTCGGCAACGCCGACCCGCGGGCGATGCAGGTCGCCATTTCGGCGTGGGACTGCTTTACCCGCGTCGGGCCGGCGGAAGGCGAACGGGCGATTGCCCAGGCCATTGTCTATCTGGCCTGCGCGCCGAAGAGCAACGCGGTGTACACCGCCTTCAAAGCGGCGCTGGCCGACGCGCGGGATCGTCCTGACTACGACGTTCCGGTGCATCTGCGCAATGCGCCGACGAAGCTGATGAAAGAGATGGGCTACGGCCAGGAGTATCGTTACGCTCATGACGAACCCAACGCCTACGCCGCCGGCGAGCAGTACTTCCCGCAGGAAATGGCGCAAACGCGCTATTATCACCCGACAAACCGGGGGCTTGAGGGTAAAATTGGCGAAAAGCTCGCCTGGCTCGCTGAACAGGATCAAAATAGCCCGATAAAACGCTACCGCTAATTGAGGCGTTGCGGTAAGGTTATTACACTATTTCCGTGGTCGTAGTCTGCGGCCACTTTTCTTTTTTAATTCGATAAGCACAGGATAAGCATGCTCGATCCCAATCTGCTGCGTACCGAGCCAGACGCAGTCGCAGAAAAACTGGCACGCCGGGGCTTTAAGCTGGATGTAGATAAACTTCGCGCGCTTGAAGAGCGTCGTAAAGTTCTGCAGGTGCAAACGGAAAACCTGCAGGCGGAGCGTAACTCCCGATCGAAATCCATTGGCCAGGCGAAAGCGCGCGGGGAAGACATCGAGCCATTACGCCTGGAAGTTAACAAGCTTGGCGAACAACTGGATGCTGCAAAATCCGAACTGGAAACGCTGCTGGCGGAAATTCGCGATATCGCGCTGGCGATCCCGAATATTCCTCATGATGATGTGCCGGTTGGTCGCGACGAAAACGACAACGTTGAAGTTAGCCGCTGGGGTACGCCGCGTCAGTTCGATTTTGAGGTGCGCGATCATGTGACGCTGGGTGAAATGCACGGGGGGCTGGATTTTGCCGCCGCCGTTAAGCTCACCGGCTCGCGCTTCGTGGTGATGAAAGGGCAGCTGGCCCGTCTGCACCGCGCCCTGGCGCAGTTCATGCTGGATCTGCACACCGAACAGCATGGCTACAGCGAAAACTATGTCCCGTACCTGGTAAACCAGGATACCCTGTATGGCACTGGCCAGCTGCCGAAATTCGCCGGCGACCTGTTCCATACCCGTCCGCTGGAAGAAGAGGCTGACAGCAGCAACTACGCGCTGATCCCGACGGCGGAAGTGCCGCTGACCAACCTGGTGCGCGATGAAATCATCGACGAAGACGATCTGCCGATCAAAATGACCGCCCATACGCCGTGCTTCCGCTCTGAAGCCGGTTCCTATGGCCGCGACACCCGCGGTCTGATCCGTATGCACCAGTTCGATAAAGTTGAAATGGTGCAGATCGTCCGCCCGGAAGACTCTATGGCCGCGCTGGAAGAGATGACCGGTCACGCCGAGAAAGTGCTGCAGCTGCTGGGCCTGCCGTACCGTAAGGTCGCGCTGTGCACCGGCGATATGGGCTTCAGCGCCTGCAAAACCTATGACCTCGAAGTATGGGTTCCGGCGCAAAACACTTATCGTGAGATCTCCTCCTGCTCCAACGTCTGGGATTTCCAGGCGCGTCGTATGCAGGCTCGCTGCCGCAGCAAGTCCGATAAGAAGACCCGTCTCGTTCATACCCTGAATGGTTCTGGCCTGGCAGTAGGTCGTACGCTGGTGGCGCTGATGGAAAACTATCAGCAGGCTGATGGCCGTATCGAGATCCCGGAAGTGCTGCGCCCGTATATGCGCGGCCTCGAATATATCGGCTAAACTTCTCACTCCTTCTTTTAAAAGCGCCTGCGGGCGCTTTTTTTACGCCCTTATTGATACCGGGCAATAATCCTTGCCGCGAATGCAGTGATACTCCCTTTGGGTTAAACCAGCATAAAAAACCAATAATATCGCAAAGCATTATATATATGTCTATATAACGCTTGTCAGTTTATTGTGAGCAACCAAAGCGAGTATCCATGAAAATTAAAGCCCCTGATGCTTTACTGGCTGCTGAGGTAAGCCGCCGTGGTCTGATGAAAACCACGGCAATAGGCGGCCTGGCGCTGGCCAGCAACGCACTAACGTTACCCTTTACCCGACTGTCGCATGCTGCCGATACGCCGGCGCCCGCCAGTGAGAAGGTGGTCTGGAGCGCCTGCACCGTCAACTGCGGTAGCCGTTGCCCGCTGCGCATGCACGTGGTGGATGGCGCGATTAAATACGTCGAAACCGATAATACCGGTGACGATAACTATGACGGTTTGCACCAGGTCCGCGCCTGCCTGCGTGGGCGTTCAATGCGCCGCCGAGTCTATAATCCGGACCGTCTGAAGTACCCGATGAAGCGCGTTGGTAAACGCGGTGAGGGCAAGTTCGAGCAAATCAGCTGGGAAGAGGCGTTGGATACCATCGCCAGCAATATGCAGCGGCTGATTAAAGAGTACGGCAACGAATCCATCTATCTGAACTACGGCACCGGCACGCTCGGCGGGACGCTGACCCGCTCCTGGCCGCCGGGGAAAACGCTGATTGCCCGTCTGATGAACTGCTGCGGTGGCTATCTCAACCATTATGGCGACTATTCATCAGCGCAGATTGCTGCCGGTCTGAATTACACCTACGGCGGCTGGGCGGACGGCAACAGCCCATCGGATATTGAAAACAGTCAGCTGGTGGTGCTGTTCGGCAATAACCCCGGCGAAACGCGGATGAGCGGCGGCGGGGTGACGTACTACCTTGAACAGGCGCGGCAGAAATCCAATGCCCGGATGATAATCATCGATCCGCGCTATACCGACACCGGCGCCGGGCGTGAAGATGAATGGATCCCGATTCGTCCGGGGACCGATGCGGCACTGGTTTCGGGCCTCGCGTGGGTGATGATCACCGAGAATCTGGTCGATCAGCCGTTCCTCGATAAATACTGCGTGGGATACGACGAGAAAACGCTGCCCGCCGGTGCGCCAGCCAATGGTCATTACAAAGCTTACATTCTTGGCCAGGGCACTGACGGTATCGCCAAAACGCCGGAGTGGGCCTCGACGATTACCGGTATTCCGCGCGAACGCATTGTTAAACTGGCGCGCGAAATTGCCACCGCCAAACCGGCCTATATTAGCCAGGGCTGGGGTCCGCAGCGTCACGCCAACGGTGAGATCGCCACCCGCGCCATCTCAATGCTCGCCATTCTGACGGGTAACGTCGGGATCAACGGTGGCAATAGCGGGGCACGCGAGGGCTCGTATAGTCTGCCTTTTGAGCGTATGCCGACGCTGGAGAATCCGGTTGAGACCAGTATCTCGATGTTTATGTGGACCGATGCGATTGAGCGCGGCCCGGAAATGACCGCTCTGCGCGACGGCGTACGCGGTAAAGATAAGCTCGACGTGCCGATCAAAATGATCTGGAACTATGCGGGCAACTGTCTGATTAACCAGCATTCTGAGATCAACCGGACCCACGAAATCCTGCAGGACGACAAGAAATGCGAGATGATTGTGGTCATTGACTGCCATATGACCTCCTCGGCGAAATACGCTGATATTCTGCTGCCGGACTGTACCGCCTCCGAGCAGATGGATTTCGCGCTGGATGCCTCCTGCGGCAACATGTCCTACGTTATCTTTGCCGATCAGGCCATCAAGCCGCGCTTTGAATGCAAAACCATCTATGAGATGACCAGCGAACTGGCAAAGCGTCTGGGCGTCGAAGAGCAGTTTACCGAAGGCCGTACCCAGGAAGGCTGGATGCGCTATCTGTATGAGCAGTCGCGCAAAGCGATTCCCGACCTGCCGGATTTCGACACCTTCCGTCAGCAGGGCATCTATAAGCAGCGCGATCCGCAAGGTCATCATGTGGCCTACAAAGCCTTCCGTGAGGATCCGCAGGCTAATCCGCTGACCACGCCTTCGGGCAAGATCGAAATTTACTCGCAGGATCTGGCGAAAATCGCGGCCACCTGGGAGCTGCCGGAAGGGGATGTTATCGATCCGCTGCCGATCTACACCCCGGGTTTCGAAAACTACAACGATCCGCTGACAGAGAAATACCCGCTACAGCTCACCGGCTTCCACTATAAATCTCGCGTCCACTCGACCTACGGCAACGTCGATGTGCTGAAGGCCGCCTGTCGGCAGGAGATGTGGATTAACCCGATCGATGCCCGCAAGCGCGGCATTGCCAACGGCGATCGTATTCGCATCTTCAACGATCGGGGTGAAGTGCATATCGAAGCGAAGGTGACGCCGCGCATGATGCCGGGCGTCGTCGCGCTGGGGGAAGGGGCCTGGTACAACCCGGACGCCTCGCGTGTGGATCAGGCGGGCAGCATCAACGTGCTGACCACCCAGCGTCCGTCGCCGCTGGCGAAGGGAAACCCGTCGCATACCAACCTCGTTCAGGTTGAGAAGCTGTAAGGAGTAACCGATGACAACTCAGTATGGATTTTTTATTGATTCCGCCCGTTGCACCGGTTGCAAAACCTGCGAACTGGCCTGTAAGGACTACAAGAACCTGACCCCGGAGGTCAGCTTCCGCCGCATCTATGAATATGCCGGCGGCGACTGGCAGGAGG
>OKSH01003247.1_pt1 | contig 10681 bp, 24 predicted proteins | sample 1601231 | NCBI WGS metagenome assembly OKSH01 (sample SAMEA3541596, study PRJEB24748) | human gut metagenome | biome: human gut; feature: human-associated habitat; material: faeces | place: China | collected 2012 | reverse complement strand
AACAAAAACGATAAACATAGTAATGAAACATTTAAAAATAACAATTTTATTTTAATTTTTATGCTATTAATAGTAGAATTCTCCTTTCAAATTTGTTTCTATTATTATAACAAAAAAACATAAAGGAGCTATACTATGAAAAATATATGAAAAAACTATCGCTCGCATTTTTAATACTAAGTTTTTTTTCTGCAACAGTTGTAAACGCTGCTACCGCTATGACATATAGTGGGACTGGTATTTGGTCATGGAGATCTGTCAACAGTGGTCTACTTCAACTACACGTTCGTATACTGTTAGGCATAATCTAACTAGACGGAGTGCTGGAGCATCTACTGTGTTGAATGTTGCTATTGCACGGCAGAATCTGATAGGCTCAACTATAGTTTCTTCTAGGAATTTTTCTGGAACTAGCAACGGTACTTTCACAAGTTCATTAACTTCTGGCACGTATTTTCTTCGATTTGAAAGTAATGAGCGGACCAAAACATTTGACATAAATGGAAGTGTCACGTATTAATAATATTCTATCTCCTTAAAAAAATTCTATAAATGACCAGTAAAAGTACAATTGGCCGTTCATTTTACTGGTTATTTCTAATGTTTTCTTGATAGATACTCATTATTTATGGTAATTTCTGATTGGTATTTTTTTATAGGAACTAATAAAGTTAAAACGGATAAATCTATAAAGAAAATTATTGAAGGAAAGACTGTTGACAAAGAAAAACTAAGTGTGACAATATACGCGAAATTCTAATTGTTAAATAAAAAGCAAAAAATTCAAATTTTTTTTAAGCCAAAATAAAAAAACGTTGATTTATCAACGTTTTTTACAGTATCTATTAGTCTCAACCATACATATATGGAGACGGCGGGAGTTGCTTAAATGCTATTATATCAATACTTAAATTTAATTGAATGCCATTTTGAATGCCACATAGCTAGAAATCTATAAATTTATTGAACTTATCTGCTAATTGTTCTTTGGCAAGTTTAGATACATGAGCATAAGTATTCATAGTAGTTTGGATGTCCTCATGACCTAATCGAAATTGCACCTCTTTTAGTGACGCACCCATTTCTATTAATAAGCTAGCTTGAGTATGTCTGAAGCCATGCACAGTGATTCTAGGAAGTTTTTTCTTTTGTTTTTTATCCATTTGATCTTGGATGTTTAAAAGCCATTTTCGTGATGTATCAAGGCTCATTATATCGTGTGGATTTTTAGCATTAGTTTGACCGAAAATCAACCAATCATCAGATGGAGGAAGGACAACTTTTTTCCATTCATTAAGCTTGTCTAAAGTACCTTGATCGATTGAAATTATTCGGCTAGATCCAACCGTTTTAGTGGTGTCAATTTCTAGTCCATTTGCTGTTCTAGTAACGGCTTTATAGATATTGACTGTTTTAGCCTTGAAATCTATATCTCTCCATTCAAGAGCACCTGCTTCTTGTTTTCGCATACCAGTCATGGCAAGTAATCTAAAAAAAGCCTGAACTTTGATATTCGGTTGCTCATATAGTGCGTCGAGAAATAATTTTAATTGCTTCTTATCATAAAACGGTTCTTCAGTAGTAGTTTTTTTCTTCTTTTCGGTTTGCGTATGGCATCTGTAGGATTGGACTCTATTATACCAAATCGAACGGCGTATTTAAAAACTAGTCCTGTGTAATTCATCATTTTAGGAGCTGTATCATATTTATTTGCCCATTTATCCATTAATTTTTGAATTTTGATAGGCGTGATTTCAGAAATATATATGTCGCCGAGTTCTTCTAATACATGATTTTTAAAAATTCTTTCTGTTTTTAACAATGTAGATCCTCGTACTGTTCTTTTGTATTCAGTCATCCATAAATCATATACGTCTTTATATGTTTTCGGCTTTTCTTTTTTTAATAAATTGTTTTCATATTCACTTTGCAACCTTGCGAGCGCTAATTTTGCTTCACGTTGAGTTTTAAAATTTCGACGAGTAGTTTTAACAGACTTTCCTGTTTCTGGATTGATTCCTAAATAAGCTTGGAACTTCCACGCTTTTTCACCGTTCTTTTTCTTATATTGTTCAAATTTTGCCAATTGAATCAACTCTCTTTCTCTGATACAATAGACACGTGAATAAGCCTATTGTGTAGGTTTGTTTTTTCTTAGAACACGCTCGCTTTGGTCGGTGGGGCGTGTTTTATGAAAGTACATATATGAAGTATAGGAGGGTCAGTATGTTGTTTAGACGGTACATGAACCAAAAATTTGATAATGAATTAATACTTCTTGAACAAAAAAATAAAAAACGTAGAGCAGAAATAAATCGAGAATTGAGGCAACAAGAGCACGAATACTCTCAATTTCAAGAGCGGGTTAATGATAGAATGAATAGATTTATTCCTGATCGAAATAAATAGCAATTGGTCGTAAAATTCTATCTCCAGATTCCAACAAATTGAAATTTCCCAAGAGCAATTCACTAAGCAATGAGGGTAAAATATTTAAATCTATTGTTTGAAAATCATTTATCTGCCCATTCTTATTAACATTTTCTTTTACATTTGAAATATTAGCTAAAATGCATATATTTCTTTTAGAGTCAGAGATTGCAGATAATTGAGCTTGAGAAATTCTCATGTTATGTCTATTGCAATATGCAAGATATCCTTTGTGTGAAAGTATAACTGAGTTAGGAAATAAAGAATCTCCGAATTCAGATAGAATTCTAAACATACTAAAAATGTCAATGGACTCTTTCGCCTTTTCTAATTCTTTCGATAACTCATTTTTTTGGCTCTTTATTTTTTTGAATTCTTGTCGCTGTTCAGCAGATAGTTGATTTTTTTTCTTGGGTTGATTGTAAATTTTTATTTTTTTATCGTATTCTTTGAGTAACGCTTCAATTCCTTCTATTTCTTTATTTTTATTATTGTTGATTCCAATTGCTTTAAAGAAATTTTCATTTAAACTTTTTTGCATAAATTCAAAATCGTAAAATTTAAACGGGACGTTAATTAGAACAAAGTCACCTTCGTGCGAATTTCTTAGAGAATCAATCAACCTTTTTTCTCTCAATTTATTTATTAGCAAATCAATAGCATAATCATCTAGAACGGTTTCAATTAATTCACTTGAATTTTTACTAGATATATTTGAAAATGTGTCAATTTCAGTTTTAGTCATTTTTCCATTACTATTAATAACGCCTGGAATACCTAGACTTCCTCCTCCTTCTGAAGAAATAGTATCTCCGCCATTTTCTTGATTAGTATTGGCTAAAGCTTCCCCGTTGACTATTTTTTTCAAGATACCTTTATCAATTTGTGCTAAATAAGAATTAGCTAAATTCATGTCTAAATAAATATAATCTTTCATATTTCATTCCTCATTTTTTATGATATTATTTATATGTAGAATCTCAGAAATGAGGTATGAGTCCGTGTTGCAGCACGGGCTTTTTTTACTGTGCATAAGAGTATTTTTTCTTGAAATATGACTGGCAAACATTAAAACATTCTGTTCTTAACTTATTATTGATAGCATAGAATTCCATAAAATTTTCCAATTTGAACTGAGATTCATCTGTTAATTCATTCTCAATAAAGATATTAAGTAGAATCATAATAGCGATTCTATCAGCTTCAGCTTCGAACTTTGAATGAAAAGTTGTAGAGTTATCGTACAGTGCTGAATATTCAAAATGTGAAGCAATGAAATGACCGAGCTCGTGGGCTAAATGAAAAGCTTCAGAACTGTCTTCGTGTAGTTTTTCATTCAAAAATACTATTCTTGGTTTTGGATAATAAAAACCTGGTTCTTCCATTTCCATATAGATTAACTTTAAATTATACTCACTCAGCATTTCTTTCAACTTTAAATACATACAACCCATCACTCCAACTATTCATTTTCTTCTAAAGCTTTAGCAATTGCAATCGCTTTACGCATTGTCTCCTTAGATATTTCTTTTCCATCAAAAGAAAAAACAGTATCGTCTTCTGATAAATCCACATGTTTAGGGGTCTCTTTTTTCTCTCTTCCTAGAAGGTAGTCTACAGAGACTCCAAAGTAATCTGATACTTTTGCCAAACCTTCGGAGTTAGGTGATACTGATTTCCATTTACTGAAATATCCATTTGAATATCCCAATCTTTTTTCTAATTCTCTTACAGATATTCCGTTTTGCTTTGTTAATTCTTTTATTTTTTCGTATGGATTCATTGATATGTCAACCTTTCTAGACTGACAAGAAAAAATATAGAATTAAACTCTATTTATCTGTTGACAAATTAGAGCCAAAACTCTATACTTATTCTTGTAAACAAGTTTAACAACTAAAAAGACAACAAAAAACACTTTTGATTATTAAACGCCAACCGCCAAGAAAGCTTTTAAAATCAATGTTTATATGTCTTATTTAACTATGTACAAAGTATAGAATAAAACTCTATGTTTTGTCAATTGAATTTAGAAAAAAGTTGTTAAATTTGTTTACGAATATAAAAGAAAGGAGAGAAGAATATGGAAAAAACAGTCTCGGCAAAAATCGAAGATTTGAAATTAGACATACTGAAACAAGCAAAAGTGGCGATGGAACACGCGGTAGATAAAGAAGACTCTGCCATGGTTGCAGCCATAGCAGAGATTTTAGCTCACGTTTAGTCATCGTTTTTACGGTCTTCTGGAAGCTGACCATAGATAACAGCATATTGAATATCTAAATAAGCTTGAGCAATTTCTTTTGGCGAAATTGATTCGCCTTTAGTAGATACTTGTGATTCGTGATTTAGCCATGCAACAACTAAATCCGCAGCGATTTTTTTATTCATACTTATTCACCACCTTATGCATTATTTCAGTAGACCACTTACTGATAAGAAAATTATATCAAAGAAAGGAATGAATAGAATGGACACGCAAAGGATTGTTTTAGAAACAGAGGAAAAAGAATTTATTGAAACGGTTATTAGTTTTGTAACCGAGAAAGGCTGGACGATTTCTAATTTGCAAAATGCTGTATCAAAAGTGGAATATTATATGAAAAAAAATGCCACATTAACAGAGCTGACAATTGGCATGCCAGCTCAAATTAAAGATTAATAGAATCTATATTTGTATTGCCCGCCACCACGAACAATTAAGTACCATCTACCAGGACCACTGACTGTAATATTTACCGGTGTTCTAGTGTAATGTCCGCCGTAGTACTTAAATTTTTGACCAGAGTTCATTTTTCTGTAGTTTGTAGAATCGACCAAAAACACATCTGCGGCGTGTTGAAGTTCTACTCTTACAGATAATGAACCGCTAGATTCAGCATAAGGAACCTGCACCATAATTTCCACCTCCTTATCAATTATTTCAGCCTGTCACACTGATAAGAAAATTATATCAAAGAAAGGAATGAAAATATGAACACACCACAAATTTTTAATTTCGAACAAAACGAAGTTCGGACAATCTTAGTAAATGATGAACCATATTTTGTAGGTAAAGACGTTGCAGAAATTTTAGGTTACTCAAAACCAAGAAATGCTATTTCTACACACGTAGATGAAGAAGATAAGCAGGATGCCCCAATTCAGGGCGACCTTGGCGGAAAACAAAAAATGACGATCATTAATGAATCAGGCCTTTACAGTTTAATCTTAAAATCAAAACTTCCCTCAGCCAAAAAATTCAAGCGTTGGGTAACGAGCGAAGTGTTGCCAGCAATTAGAAAACATGGAGGTTATCTAACTCCAGAAAAAGTAGAAGAAGCTTTGCTTAATCCAGATACAATCATTCAATTAGCAACTCAACTAAAAGAAGAAAGAACTGGAAGATTAATCGCAGAACAAAAGATTGCAGAGTACGAACCTAAAATCTCCTATTTAGATAGCATATTATCTTCTACAGATTCAGTAACAATTAGTCAGATTGCAGCAGATTATGGGATGTCTCCACAACAGATGAATAAATTACTTCATAAACTAGGTATTCAGAAAAAAGTCGGTAACCAATGGTTATTGTGCAAAAAACACATGAACCAAGGATACACAAAATCTCATACAACTGAGATCCCGAAAGCCGATGGTGGCACTAAAATTGTAATGAATACCAAATGGACACAGAAAGGGCGTCTATTTATCTACGAATTACTAAAAAAAGAAGGATATTACCCTCAAATGGATTTAGAGGAAATTGGTTAGAAAGGAGTTTTAGTATGACTGACATTGCAGAAATCACTCAACGAGATAGAGAAAAAATCAAAGAATATGTCGAAAGTTCAAAGTTCTTAACTTACACCATGCTCGCTGAAAGATTTGGAATTAGCAAAAGCTACTTATCTTTAATTTTAAACGGTAAAAAGACTTCTGCAGAAGCAAACAGAATTATAGATTCGATTATCACTATGTATGAATTGTAGAGGAGGAAAACGAAATGACACAAGAACTAATCAACAAAAACGATTTAGATTCATTTCTTATAGGCTACGTTCCTAAACGCTATCTGACTCAAAAAGAAGCAGTTCATTATACAGGAACGTCAGCAGGAACTATTAACGAATGGGTAAAAAAAGGGTTGAAAGTAATCATCTTCGGTGAAAACAGCCGTCCGAAATACGACATCAAAGATATCGATGAATTCATGTCGAAATATAAAGTCTAAGGAGGTAAGCGGATGGGAAAATTTAATAGAGCATTAGTGTTCAGCGCACCCCTAATCGTCTATGCTTTAGGACTTTGGGGAAGCAGACAAGCGTTGATAGGAACGATCGTTTACATGGTCTGGATTTTTATGGGGCTTGATGAAGCTGAGTACAGAGCGAAAAAGCCAGTCGGGAGGGACTGACTAATGAGTAAGGACGATATTGTATTTCTGTTAATTATGTTTTGTGGGATTGGATCAATAATAATTAATTTGTATTTGATTATTAAAGAAAAATTTTTCAATTAAAATGAGTCTTTTAACTTTAACTTAAATTTTTTTTGATAATTAGCGGAGGAGCAGAAAATATGACTACAGATGAACGAATTGCAACAGCATTAGAAAGCATAGCAAATAGCCTTAGCGCTTTGGCAGAAGATACTAAGGCAAATAAAGAGCTAAAAGAAACACTTATTACAAACGTCAATAGTATGCAAAAAGCAATTGAAAGACTGCAAAGTGATCCTTTTGGATTAAATGAAAGGGATTAACGATTTCACTTTAACAGCAAAATCAAGAACTTTGCTGGCATCGTCTTTAAACTTTGATTCCATTTTTGAAATTGCGAGCGGGGTCAAAGAAACATTGTAATAAACGTCGCTTGCCATTGTTGCATTCAAAAAATTATTATCTTTCAATTCTTTAATTGTAAAGTGGACATCTTCTGGTAACCACGCAGGCATAATCTTTTCGTGGACAGAATCAGATTTACCAAAGTTTATAGCAACTGATTTTGAATCGCCATTTTTACGACGTTGAATGTATTCAGCATACATTCTTGAAAGTAAGTATTTTGCATCATTAGTCAAATCATCCATATATTTTTTTCACCACCTTATCAGATTTCAGCAGACCACTTGCTGATAAGAAAATTATACAACAGAAAGGAAGTTTGAAATGAAAACTGGAATTTTTGAAACAAAGTATTACACAGAAGAAGGTCAATTCACATGTAAATGGTTAATGATTTTTGGTAAGTGCCTATTTATTAAGCATAAAAAGGCAGCCTAAAGAGACCGCCTCATGGAAAAGTTATTTTGTATACGTTGTTTTATCACAGCTTGGGCACGGTGGTAGCGTGTCCGTACGATCATCAAGTCTTACTTTTTGACCGCAATTTTTACAAGTATACGTTCCTTTTCCTGGTTTTTCACCAGTAGTATAAGCCATAAATTTTCACCTCACTTTCCAAAATAATTATAGCACCACACGAATAATAAATCGCTTTTTATAAGAAAGGAAGTACCACATGAAAAATAAAAAAATTGCACTAGGAGTTACTGCTGCATTGTTTCTAGGTTCAACTGTAGGATTCGCGGCAGGTGTTGGGTTCTTCGATAACGCAACAACTGTTGAACAGAATATCTACAAACTAGCTAACATTGCTACGCAGAACAAACAGAAGGCAACAGACGTTCAAAGCAAACTTGATCAAACGACTAGTCAACAAAAGAACCTGCAAGATCAACTAGACAGTTTGAAACAGCAATTGGCAAACAAACAAAACGAGGTCAATGCGAAGCAGTCTGAAATCGAAGCCAAACAACGTGAAGTCGAATCTAAGCAACAGGAAGTCGCGCAGAAACAGCAAGAGGCGGATAAGCTACGTAACGATCTATCTAATGTTCAAAATGATTCAGCACAAAAAGACGCACGCATGGCTGAGTTAGCAAATTTGAGCCAACAGAAAGTAAATGAGTTGGGCCAGTAGGAGGTACGCAATATGAAACGACTAAATTTTCAAACGATCCTGCTTTCGATGATCGCAATACCAGTTTTCACGTTAGTCAATATTTGGCTGGCCTACGGCTACATTCTACTTTTCTTTTTAGTGATCGGATGGGAAAAGAAAAAGCCAACCGAGGGGGCTGACTAGGATGAATATTGGAGATTATATTTTAATTGTTGCAGTTTCGCTAACATTGGTTATAACAATTCCGATAATGGTCGATAACTATAAGACACTTAAACGATTAAAAAGGAGAAAGAAGTGATCTATTTAAGAGTTTTTACTATTGCATGAGCAGCGTTATTTATGGCTTTAGCCTCTTCAGAGCGATTTTTTGAAGTATCTTTTTGCCACATCATATCTGTAGTTTGACCAAAGTAAAGGTGAAAAATATCTTTATAAGTTTTCCCCTGAGTATCTGAATAAGTAATCTGAACTATTACGTTTCCTCTAAAGTCAGGTTCAACCGCAGTGGAAAATTTCTGGTTTGGCGCTATTGACCCGCCAACTAAAGATTTCATTTGACGATTTCTGTTTACTTGGTCTTCTTCAAGACCTTCAAACGTAAGCTTAGATATAGTGGCCATTGTATTTCCAAAATTTTTTAAAACTAAGTACTTTGCAAAAAATGTTGTATCTATTATATCCACATATGCAGATACATACGGCCTGTTAGATTCTTCTATAGTTTTTTCTGTTAATTTAATTGATCTATTCGATTGAACAATTGAAATGACAGACACAATAAGAGTAAGGCAAATAGCAATAACTTGAATCCAATCAGAAGATTTCATTATTTCACCATCCAGTTTTTAAACCATTATATCAAAAAGGAGAGAAGAAATAATGCAAGAATTAGTAATTTTGAAAAATAAAAAAAGTGACTCCGCCGGCAAGCAAAGAGTCACAAAGAAAACACATCATAAGGAGATTTTAACACATGGAAAATGAACTTTCCACTCTAGATCAATATTTGACTGATCCTAGTTGGGGCAAATCGAATGTCGAGGAAACAAATAATCGAAAAATCAGACGAAATCTTTTGACGAATGAAGAACTAGCATGTGATCAAGACGATTTGGGCAATTTTGTGAGTATTTGGGATCATGTCTATCTTATCCATTTATCGAAGCGGTCCAGAAAACCTGAATATATCTATGTCATCGAAGATGGCTTGATTGATGCGCTAGAGGAGTACGACAGAGATAACTTGATTGATATCTCTTATTACGGACCAGGTAAGAAATACATTGCTGAAATGGAGGCAGAATTTGATGAGTGAAGGAACGAAACGCAACGATAACAAATTATTCAATAGTCTGTACAAGATAACCGTCAATGATGTTGTCGAAAAAAGAAACAAACTAACTTATCTGTCCTGGGCATGGGCGTGGGCAGAAGTCAGCAAAATCTGCGAAGAAGTAGACTACGAAATCTATCGTGATCCAGAAACGCATCGTCCATACCTCTTTGATGAAAAAACAGGCTATATGGTTTTTACCAGTATCACAGTCAACGGAGTAAAGCGTGACATGTGGTTACCAGTCATGGATGGTGCAAACAAGGCAATGAAAGATGAGCCATATACCTACGAAGTCAATGATTATCAGTGGAATAACGAAACGAAGAAAAAAGAGATTGTTGGAAAAATCGAAAAGCGAGTTGAAGCAGCAACTATGTTTGATATCAACAAAACGATCATGCGCTGTCTTGTAAAAAATCTAGCAATGTTTGGGCTAGGGCTATATATATTTGCTGGCGAAGATATGCCAGAAGATGTCTCGATGCTTGAACCAGCTACTCAAAGAAGCAAAAAGCTATTCTTGGATGCTTTACAACTGGTTGCTAACAAGTACGAAAAATCAATTGATGAAGCAATTGTTGCATTGACTGATGCGGCTTCCATAACCGCTGATGACAGTAAATGGACCAAGAGAGACTTGGGCATTCTAAAACGAGGCGTTAATTGGCTTGAAGATCAGTACAGAGAAGAAACAAAAGAGAAGTGATATGAATGTTTAAACCGTTAATAGACTCATACTCGGCGGTACTAAGAAGATTCAAAGGCAACCAGATAGTGGCAAGAATCAATGAAGAAGTGAATATCGAGCGATTGAAGACGATGTATGACGGCTACGATGGCGATCGAGTCATTGAAATTCGCTTTATTGATCCACGTCGGTTCACAGTACAGCAAAGAAACTTCATCTATGCGCTCATAGGCGATATTTTCATCGATACAGGCATGCCAACGGACTTCTGGAAGGAAT
>OKSH01003246.1_pt1 | contig 10685 bp, 7 predicted proteins | sample 1601231 | NCBI WGS metagenome assembly OKSH01 (sample SAMEA3541596, study PRJEB24748) | human gut metagenome | biome: human gut; feature: human-associated habitat; material: faeces | place: China | collected 2012 | reverse complement strand
TGCAGATGGCCGAAGCCAAACCGTTCACCACATCAATCAGCAAATACGCCAGCAGATTGTGAACCACGCCAAGACCAACGACGGAGACGCCCACCAGAGTGATGCCGAAGGCGACCACGCGCATGTTGTTGCGGATGAGCTTGGCACCGATGGTAGACATCAGCGCGCCGCCGAGCAGCATACCGATGCTCCATCCCAGCTCGTTGGCGGCGAGTTTATCGGAGGCGGTGGTCAGGTTGATGAATCCGAGATTCAAATCGATGCCCTCATATTCGCGGGTCATGAGCAACAGCGTAAGGTTCATCGGCGCCACGGACACGAAGCACACCAAGGCGCCACCGAGCACCACGTTGCGCAGGTTCGCCCGGCGCCATGTGTAGCTGAAACCATCTTTCAAGTCAGCAAACACACGACGGACGCCGGCAATCAGCGAACGATCAGCATTGGCATCCGACATCGGTTCGAGTGCGGGTTGCCCGCTATTCTCCGCTTCAGCCATACGCCTCGCAACATGTTCCGCGCTCTTCTTCGGCGCTTTGATCAACGCCACAAAGCCGACGCCGATAATGGCCGTGGTCACATCGACTAGCAGAATCGACCACAGCGGCACTGTGTTGATAAGCACAGCAGCCACCGCAGGTGCCACAATCGTATTCGCCGAATTAATCACGCCGTATATTGAGTTGACGCGCAATAGTTTGCCCGAGGGAACAACATCCGGTATGAACGACTGCACAGCGGGCGTCTGCACCCCGCCTCCCGCCGAACGAATGAACAGCACCACGAAAATCATGGTCAGACTCGCCCATCCCATCGCGAAGCTCAGCGACAGCACGACGGTGACCACAGCAATCACCATATCCGGCAGCATAATCAGCAACTTGCGACTGTGACGGTCGGCCCAGGAGCCGCCGAAGATCGAGACCACGGCCTGCGGCACCACGCCGAACAGAGTGGCCAGCAGCATCGCCGAACCGGTTCTGGTCTGCAATACGATCCACCACCAGATGGCATACTGCACGATGCTGGAGCCCAGCAGCGAGAACGCCTGGCCGGTGAGTAGAAGCACTACACGGCGGATCCACGCACGCTCGGATTCCCCGTTGGCCACTGCTGCGGCATAGGCGGCACCGGGTTTGTTCGCGCTATGGACCGCTGCGCGCGCATTCGCATTGTCATCGCCGGAAACCTCGGGTGTTTCGCGCACAGTTGGTTCAGTTGTTGTACTACTAGAAGACATACGAGTGTTCTCAATTCTTCAATTCCACTACAAAGGTCACATCACGGCATACGCACGCCGACGCGCGTATGCGTGCACGACTCCAGCAACGAGCCGTACCCGCCGTTAGATGGCAGGCTTCAGTATCGTGACGCCATGCGTTAGCGTCACCATGCAACGAGAGGAACACACTATTCAATAGTATATCATGAAGACGTGACGTTGCCCTTGCGCAGGTGCCGTAAGACTCCGCGGACAAAGCAATGAGGCTTCCCCCGCGAGAAGGGAAGCCTCATGTTCCATTCATTCTATTCAGCGATGATGGCGCCTAATCACCGATCATCCTTTGGGAACAGCGCATCGAAGGCATGTTCCATCACGGACTTACGGCGGATCACACCGACGAGTCTGCCATCACCATCCACCACCGGCAGTTTCTTGAACTGCTTCTTGGCGAGGATTCGGGCCACCTCTCCGACATGCTGGTCGGGCGTGGCGGCAACGACCTTGCGCGTGGCGATGTCCATCACCTTTTTGCCGGAGAGCGCCTGCACCTTGGAGGCCACGGTTTCGTCGTCGAACACCACCATCGTCGAACCGGTGCCGGTGGAAACCGTACGGGATTCATAGGTGGCAATCGATTTCAGGACATCGCCGTCGCTGACGAAGCCGACGAGCCTGCCATCGCCGTTCACCACGGGAAGGCTGGAGACGTTGAGGCGGATGAACTCGCGCACCACATGCGTGATGTCATCGCTGTCCAGGCAGCTGTAGGGCTGATCGTCCATGATTCCGCCGATGGACTGTTCCTGGGCCTGCTTGAACAGGGAGGCGGCGGGGGCCACGTATGCGCCGGCGTAGTGATGCTCGGCGGGCTGGCCTTCAGTGGTTTCGGCCGCGACTTCGGCGGAAGCTTGCGCCTCGTAGGCCTTGGCGTTACGTGCGGCCTTCTCCTTGGCACGGCTGGCGACGGTGAAGATGCAGATGATCAGGGCGACCAGCGAGATGGCGGCGCACAGCAGGTAGGAGAACGCGATGCCGCTGGCCGTGGCGGACTTCACACCCTGGGACATGTGCGAGGCGGTCACGGATGTTTCTGCGGTGACCAGAAGCGAGGTCGCAATGGCTGCCGCGATCTGGCGGCCGGTGTTGGCGATGGCGTTGCCATGGGCGATCATGTCGTTCGGCAAAGCGTTGACGCCCCAAGTGTTGATCGGCATGTTGGCGATAGCCTGACCGGATGCCTGCAATGCGCAGAACACGGCGACAAACAGCACTGATGTCCTGGTGTTGATGGTGCCGAGAAGACCAAGAGAGATGGTCATGAGCGTAAGGCCGCCGATACCCACGCCGCGCGGGCCGAATTTGTCGAATGCGGCACCGGCGACCGGACTCAGGATGATGCCGACCGCCGCGGCGGGCAGCATGACCATGCCGGTGACGGTGGCGGATTGGCCGAGCACATTCTGGATGAAGATAGGCAACGTCACGTTGGTTGCGGCGACTGCGGCGTTGATCAGAGTGACCAGAATCGCGGAGTTGCGGAAGTTGCGGGTGGCAAGGGTGTCAACGCGCAACAATGGCTCATCGAGCTTGACCTGCTTGTATATGAATGCGACGAAGGCCACAAGACCAACGACGATTGAGGTAATGACGACCGGACTGGCCCATCCCATCGTGGAAGCGGACGAGAAGCCATAGAGCAGGCCACCGAACGCGATGGTCGAAAGGATCACGGACAGGATGTTGAGCTTTGGGTTCTTCAACTCGCCGACGTTCTTGAGCATCATCGTGCCTCCGACAAGGATGACCAGTGCCACGACTGCGATGCCAATGAACATCGGGCGCCATCCGAAACTGTCAATCACCAGACCACCGACAACCGGGCCGATAGCCGGGCCGGCGGCCATGACGATACCGGCCATGCCCATGGCGGTGCCGCGCTTATCCGGCGGATAGACGAGCATCGGCACTACGGCGACCAATGGCAACAGCACGCCGGAGCCGGCGGATTGCAGTATGCGTCCGACGAGCAACAGCATGAAATTCGGCGCGACGGCACACAGCAGTGTGCCGACCATGAAAGTGGCAAGAGCTCCGGCGAAGAGCTTTCGGGTGGAGAATTTATCAATCAGATAGCCTGAAATCGGCACCATGATGCCCGAGACCAGCATGTAGACGCTGGTCACCCACTGCACGGTGCCGGTGGTGATATTGAAATCACGCATCAGTGCCGGCAAGGCCGGTGACATGACGGTCTGGTTGAGCAGCGCGATGAACGAGCCGACGACGATCACGCCTACGATGATGAATCGGGTGTGCGGATCAATAGGCTTTGCGGAACTGGCGGCGGACCCGAGTTCCGCGGTTTTCTGTGAGGTCACAGCATTTCCTTCTGTTGGTAACGGCATGTGTGGGCGATCCGGCCCCATGCTTGTGTCAAGACGCGAGGACACCGATGAGTCCGGGGTAAAGGAAAAGCCGCCATCCGTTCCGCATTCATATACGGCAAACGATTCGCGGCTTTGCGTAAGTTGATGGCTATGGTGAGCGATTCATGCGACGTCGACTGCGGATGGGCCATCGGTACATCCCGACATAAGGCGCGTCCCCGCTACACCAGCATCGAGAATAGGGCCATTTGTGGATTGGCAAACAGAACATTGCCGACGAACGACCCACAGCAGGCGCGTGCGATGAACATCGCGTAGCGATACAGGTTCATGGCATCTCCTTGATGGGTCTTCATACGGCAGACATCGAGAAGCCTATCATCAGTCAAATCGACGGTGAAAACCACGTATGCCCGACAATACACAAAATCTTCACAAAAGGGTTGGGCTTACCGCATACGATCCGCCTGAATAGCGGTCCGAGAATGAATCAGGGGCAAGCTAAGGGTTACATCTCGTGTTTCCGTCATGCTGTCTGGCAAAATAGTGAAGCTGAACATGCGAGGCATCGACCGGAATTGGAAAGGGGCAAATCATGCGAGTTCTCGGCAATATCCTGTGGATCATTCTTGGTGGGTTGGCCATCGCAATCGGATGGGCAGTGGTGGGACTGATTCTGTGCATCTCCATCATCGGCATCCCGTTCGGCATTCAAGCGTTCAAGATGGCGGGACTCACCCTGACGCCGTTTGGCAAAACCGTGCAATACGGCGGCGGAGTCGGCTCTGCCTTGGCCAACATCCTGTGGGTGGTGATGGTCGGCTGGTGGATGGCACTCGGCTATCTGGGTGCAGGCGTGCTCAACTGCATCACCATCATCGGCATTCCGTTCGGCATCCAGTCGTTCAAAATGGCCAAGCTTGCGCTCTGGCCGTTCGGCGCACAGATCTACAGTTTGTGAATTACTCGAAATCACATACCTACAAAACCAAAGATTGTTGCTGTACCAACGTCTAGTCGTTGGTACAGCAATTACGGCAACATCTCCCCTTACAGGAAGAAGTCGTCAATCTCTGCTTCATTGTGCAATATCTCGGTTTCAGAGACACCAATGAATCTTGCCAAATCAACAGATGCGGCGAAACGTAGCTGTATATTTAAATCAAGATTGAATGCATAAGTCTGCAGCTCCCCTAGTTTCCGGTATTTATCGAGAAGAGTTTCCAATATTTGCGCGTATTGCACGTCGAGATTCGCGACGAACAAGTCCGCTTTGCGCTGATATTCAGCGATGATTGCCCGCTCTCTTGCACTCAATATGTTCTTGCCAAGACCAAGCACATTCGAAGCGACAATTGACCCGATAAGCGCGCCCACAACGGGAACAGGAATAAGCGTCTGACCAATCGCCGCTCCTACCGCCGCGCCGGTAGCATCAAGGGCATTGATAGTTACCAAGCTCAAGAAACCGTCATCATCAATCTCTCCGGAACGGAATTTCATGACAGCATCTATGAGTCCAAAAGTTCCGGACGCTATCGCCCCTGCGCTCGGAGCCGAAAGATGACAGACATTGGTCAATCCATAAATTGCATAGCCCGAAAACCCGCCTTTGAAGGCACCCTCTGCTGTCTTGACGCCTCCTTCCTTCCAATCCTCAGCGGTAAACTGCCATATTTCCTTGCCTTCTTCGTGCTTTTAATACACGAAAATGCCGAAGTTCAATCCACCTTGGATAGCAGCACCCACCCCGGCAGCTTTGTTAGCCTCGCCTAGATTCGGCTGAGCTTTGTGATATGCAGCAGCCTTATCCGTATTGGCCTTATTGGAGATTTCGCTCTTTTGCTCGGATGTCTGCCGTTTAATATTGTCGGTTTCTTCAGTAAAAGTCCGGTCAATCGCTTCTCTTTGGACCTGATCATATTTCAATACCGATGATTGCATCCATTTGTCCCAGGACAGTCCCCGGATGTTACTTTCCTCTTCGATAATCTGCTTAATTTTCTGCACTTGGTTACTGGTTAGCGGTTGTCCGTTGAGAAAGACTTCTTTATCGCCATGCATGACCGCACGAAAAACGTCCATGTGGTCCTTTGAAAACATCATATCCATAGAACGGTATTCCGCAGATGTCTTCAGCTCGTTCATTAGGTTCGCATAGAACTTTACCTGCACTGGCTTGCCGTTAATCAACAAATCAGCAGGACCATTATTATTAAGCGTAATTGTTGATTTTTCCAACCCTTCAAATGCTCGTCTGGCGTTAGCGATTCCCGTCTGCGCGAATTCAGCGATAAATCCATGCATACCATTTTCACCACCACGCCCACTGTTGACAATGTTCATGACATTTTGATTCGCTAAATCAAGGTTCCTTAGCGCATTAGCTTGTCGCTCGGCGAGATCTTTCAGCTGACCTGTTTCATTATTAAGAATCTGTCTCAATGTGTCCATCAGAGTAGACACACGTAGCTGATTCAAATAATCAATATACGCGGCAATGCCCTGAGCAACATTGTTATCGATGGCGTGCTTGTCAGCAGTATTCTTGTCAGTCATCGAGTTCCAGTTCCTTGTTAATCATTTGCGCTAAGGTGAGCGTCATATTGACCAGTAATCCCGCCTGCATTTTCTCTTCGTGGGAGAACTGGCTGTAATCGGCGCCTGTCACCGCAGCATTCGCACGCTGTACACCATCTATCTGAGTTTGCGTTGCCTCAGTCAATGCCGCGACTTCGGCATTCTTCACATTGAATTTGCGAATTAATACTTCCACATTCTGGCGCTCAAGCAAAAGCTTGTCAGCAGTTTCTTTGTTTTTATGATTCGCATAAATACCAGAACCAATTGCCGCAGCGCCCGCCACGCCAGCGATGGTCCATCCAACCGGACCAGCCAAGCCCAGGAACGCGGTTCCGGCTGACATGCCACCGCCACCTGCAGCCAATGCACCGCCACCAAGCCAAGCCAGAGCAGCACTATTTGCTGCAGCTCCGGATAATGCAGAAATGGCAGTACCGGTCGAAGCTACACCGAAGGTGGTGGCCACACCCATTGCAGCCGTAGGTCCCATGGTTGCTACTGCGATTCCCAAAGCACTGAGGGTGGCTCCTGCTCCAGACCCTCCTTCAGCTGCTTTTGCTTGCTTTTCTGCCTCCTTAATCTCATCCTCTTTATTCTCGAACGTCGTTACTTCGGTATTGATCTTATGCAGTTCAACGGCAAATTCTTTTGGCGTATTAGCCAATTGATTGATATGTTGTTCAACATACTTGACATGCACAATAGCGATTTTTCTCAAGTCATACAGCGCTTGCGTACTTTTAGCTAAATCATCCGCTACGTTTTCATAGCGTTCTACGGCATTGTTGTAATCCTCAACAGCCTTAGCTCTTAGTTTGGAATTAAACAAATCGACCTTATCGGCACTATCCTTGACGTTTTTAGCGATTGAGACGGTACCCTTTGCCATGCTGTCAGCCGCTTTGCTTACTTCGCCACTTGCGACGGCCGCAGACTGTGCCACGCTCCCTGCAACAGCTGCCGTCATTTTGCCCGCATCGCCGGCAAGCTTACCCGCATCGTTGGCGATCTTACCTGCCCCTTTGGCAACATCTTTCGTGATTTTTCCCGCTGTGTCACCGATATTTCCGGCTATTTTACCGGCTTGTTTGGTGAAATCATTAAGACCTTTGCCCAAATTATCGAACATGTTGCCCATGGTTGTTGCTCCCCTTTTCACGCACCTGCCATGATGTCCGTCATCGACGGCAAGTGCTTCGTTGCACTTATAGGCCAAGTGTACTCATAATTACGTAGCTGCGGTACATGACCATACATGCACACTGCGTAGTTTGACGGATTCGCGAAGAAGCCCCCATGAATGACCAAAACGTAACTTGCTTACACACACCGTGATTTGACGGATTTGGGCGTAAGACCTTATGGTGTGCACACCATGATTCAACGTATCGCATTCAGCAGCAACGGCGTGAACGAACACGCCAAGCGCCAGCAGACGAACCTGCCGGCGATGCTCGAATGCGCCTTCAAACAGGGTTTGCGTACTGCTCAGTTCCAACCAATAACCGGAAACAAGCGCAGCCTGCTCGCTGCCATACAAATCTGATCAGTACACCTCTCATTGGCGCATAGCTGAATCATTGCCGGTGATATCGAGCCGGCTCGTTCGCACCATGCCTCATAAACGCACCTGTACGAGCATGTGTTCTTGGCATCGCCGCAACTCAATGCACCGCAGCAAAACCCATTGCATACCATCACATATTCAGAAAGAACAACAGATCATGAAGTATTTCACTACTGACACGCATTTCGGGCATCCGCTGGTCAGCGTGCTGCGCGGATTCACCACGTTCGACCCTGGGCACACACAGTATGACGCTCTCCTCTCCTCGCAGGGACGCAAGGCCGCCGAGGATTGGGTGAAGGGCGTGGTGCTTGACGATTCCCGGCTCAATTTCCGCAAGGCCGCAGACACCGATGCGCACGATGAAGCAATCGTGGCCAATATCAATCGGATTGTCGGCGAGGACGACGAGCTGTGGATTTTGGGCGATATCGGATACCGAACATCGGTCCGGCATCTGAAGAGCTGCCTGCGTCAGCTGCGCTGCAGGCATCTGCACGCGGTTATCGGCAATCACGATGACTGGTGGCTGGACGATGCACCCGCGCGAGATCTGTTCGAATCGATTGAGCCGAACAGCACGGCGGAGCTGACCGGTCTCGGAATTGGCCGCCCGCAGGCGACGGAGACCGTCAATCTATCGCATTTCCCCTACCGTGAGGATCTTGCCTATGGCTGGCCGGATGATGCCGTACGTTTCCGCGATCAGGCATTGCCGTTCGACGGACATCGTCTGCTGTATGGTCACACGCACCAGCTGTCTCCGGAGGGCGCACGCCACGAAGCCCTCAACGTTGGACTGGACGCATGGAATCTGCAACCGGTAAGCGAAACACAGATTGCCGACTGGTTCCATGCACACGCGACCGATTCAACGCACGTATCACCGCTGGATATGCCCGACTCCCCCGAGCCGGCGCCCATTGACTCCGCCGCACAGCAGGAACCAGGCGGCTCGGTTTCGGCAGCCGAATCATAATACAAGCAATATTGGGGCGAGCAGAACCTTATGCCATCGCTGGCACCTGTCTCGCCCCACAGCACAACGAAAGGAGCTTGGCTATGGCAAAGCTCATTATTCTGCGAGGACTGCCCGCTTCGGGCAAGTCCACGTGGGCACGCTCATGGTGTGAGGACCCCGCCAACACGTGGCCGCATTGCGTGATTTCTCTCGATGACATTCGGCTCATGATCGCCGGCTCGGCACAGGTCCGAAACCGACTGCAATCCGAGCACGGCAAGCGATTCAATGACATGGTGGTTGCCATGGGACGGCACATGATTGCCGACGCATTGGATGCGGGGTGGGATGTGGTGGCGGATGCGCAACACGCTAATCCCCGGTATGCAGCCGAACTGGCGCTACTCGCTCAACGTCATGGCGCACTGTGGGAAACGAGGGATTTTGACGTTCCTCTAGACGAATTGTTGCGTCGCAATGCGGCGCGTGATACCGCTGACCGTGTTCCGGAAGATTACATTCGTTCGTCCTGGAAGCATTTTCACACCGCGATGTTCCGCCCGTTGGAACCGGGCGATCCGAATGGAAACCTGTTGGAGCGTATGCGCGCGGACCCTTACGTTCGGGTTATTCCGGTGCGCGGCGAAACAGACGTGTATGCGTGCAATTTCACTGCAGAGGCATTTCGTGAACATCGGTGGACGGATCGCACCATCAATGCGCGAGGGCTTTTTGTCGGCGGCAACGGTCAGGTGGTGCAACGCGGGTTCGAGAAGTTCTTTGCTGTGGACGAGACGGAGGAGACATCGTTCGCCCAAGTCGTCAATCACGCTCAAGAACATCCAGAGTCGTTGCCCGTGCGCGTTGAGCGCAAGGAGAACGGATTTCTCGGGCTCGTGGGCGCGGCGGGAACTCCTGGATTGTTCCGCTTCTGGTCGAAGTCGGGGCAAACGGATTATTCCGCGCTTATCGAGCGCCTGTTTCCTTCAGATTCAGCGGTACGTGCCGAATTGTGGCGTATGTTGCATGAGTGGAATGTCACGGCGGCGTTTGAAGTCATCGATCGCGAGTCCGACCGGCACATCGTTGGATACGAATCATCCGGGCTGCGCTTGCTGCATCTGATTCGTAATGCCGAATCGTTCTCCATCGATGCCGCTCACGAGGAAACGTTCACTCTTGCCGGCGGCTTCGTGCGGCCGGAAACGGTGGCGATCCGCCATTCGCCGGAAGAAGTCGCCCAGGCAATCGGCGAAGCCAAGGCAAGCCCGCGTGAAGGCGTGGTGCTATATTTTGCCGACGGTTGGATGGTGAAGGTGAAGTCAGACCGGTACAAGTTGGTCAAGGCGATGCGCCCTCTTATGCAACGCGTGCTGCTGCGTGGTCGTTCCTTCAACAAGTCCGGCGACATTGCCGATTTGGCTCGCCGTATCATCGATTACGCACACGAACACCACATCGACCTGGCCTACGAGCGGCAGGCATTCGGCGAGCGCGATATCGATATGACCAAGGTCAACGACATCGTGGACCACGTGCGGTAACTGCTGAGTTCTAGCGCAATATCTTCTGACCAACGTATGTATCACGAAAGCATGTGTCGTGAAAGCATGTATTGCGCTAGAACCAAATCATTCTCGTTGAGGCCGGATAATGAATCTCTATGCTTTGAACATGACGCACCATATGCCGGCATTTCCTTGCGCGAACAACTGTTCATTACGAACATTGTACTGATGCCGTTACAGAACAGAAGAGGGTACTGTCCTACTTTGCTGACGACGTTGCATTGAAGCTCGACTCATGCCATGTGTTCTACACTCCGAACGTGGGGATCCGAGGCGTATCCAGCTACGAGCACAGCTTCGATTTCCTGTTCCAGCGTAGCGCCAACCATCCGACCCGGTTCTGCCAGGCACCGAACCGATTCGACAAGGACGCCGTGAAAGACATCATGTTCGG
>OKSH01003245.1_pt1 | contig 10690 bp, 11 predicted proteins | sample 1601231 | NCBI WGS metagenome assembly OKSH01 (sample SAMEA3541596, study PRJEB24748) | human gut metagenome | biome: human gut; feature: human-associated habitat; material: faeces | place: China | collected 2012 | reverse complement strand
TGAAACGCAAATCATCGATGGTTTGGATCCTGAGTATAAGAAACGCTTTATGCACCACTACAACTTCCCACAATACTCTGTAGGGGAAACAGGTCGTTACGGTGCGCCTGGTCGTCGTGAAATTGGTCACGGTGCTCTTGGTGAGCGTGCCCTTGCTCAAGTATTGCCAAGCTTGGAAGAATTCCCATATGCCATCCGTTTGGTAGCAGAAGTCTTGGAGTCAAATGGTTCTTCATCTCAAGCCTCTATCTGTGCGGGAACACTTGCCCTTATGGCTGGTGGTGTGCCAATCAAGGCACCAGTAGCAGGGATTGCTATGGGGCTCATCTCAGATGGAAACAACTATACCGTATTGACAGATATCCAAGGTTTGGAAGACCACTTTGGAGATATGGACTTCAAGGTTGCAGGTACGCGTGACGGGATTACAGCCCTTCAAATGGATATCAAGATCCAAGGGATTACTGCAGAAATCTTGACGGAGGCTCTTGCTCAAGCCAAGAAAGCTCGTTTTGAAATCCTTGATGTGATCGAAGCAACCATTCCAGAAGTGCGTCCAGAATTGGCACCAACTGCTCCAAAAATTGATACCATCAAGATTGATGTCGACAAGATTAAGATTGTCATCGGTAAGGGTGGAGAAACCATCGATAAGATCATCGCTGAAACAGGCGTTAAGATTGATATCGACGAAGAAGGTAACGTATCGATCTACTCGAGCGACCAAGATGCGATTAACCGTGCTAAGGAAATCATTGCTGGTTTGGTGCGTGAAGCCAAAGTGGATGAAGTCTACCATGCCAAAGTGGTTCGGATTGAGAAATTCGGTGCCTTTGTCAACCTCTTTGACAAGACGGATGCCCTCGTTCACATCTCTGAAATGGCTTGGACGCGTACCAACCGTGTCGAAGACTTGGTAGCCATCGGCGATGAAGTCGATGTGAAGATTATCAAGATTGATGAAAAAGGTCGTGTCGATGCTTCTATGAAGGCACTCTTACCACGTCCACCAAAACCTGAACATACAGAAGAAAAAGGTGAAAAGGGTCCTCGTCACGGCGATCGTCCTCGTCACCACAATAAAGACCACAAACCTAAAAAAGACTTTACCATTACACAAAAAGATTCAGAATAATCATTAGAAAAGGAGGAGCACGGTATGGGATGGTGGCGTGAAACCATCAATATTGTAAAAGAAAATGACCCAGCAGCGCGTACCTCGCTGGAGGTCCTTTTGACCTATCCGGGCGTCAAAGCACTGGCAGCTCACCGTGTTTCCCACTTTTTGTGGAACCATGGCTTTAAGCTCTTGGCGCGGATGCACAGCCAATTCTGGCGTTTTTGGACCCAGATTGAGATCCATCCAGGTGCGACCATTGCTTCTGGTGTCTTTATCGACCATGGAGCGGGCCTCGTTATCGGGGAAACAGCCATTGTTGAAAAAGGCGTTATGCTCTACCACGGGGTGACCCTTGGGGGAACAGGAAAGGATGTCGGCAAACGCCATCCAACGGTACGTGAGGGAGCCTTGGTTTCCGCTCATGCTCAAGTCATCGGCCCGGTGGAAATCGGAGCCAAGGCCAAAGTCGGAGCAGGAGCTGTCGTGGTCTCAGATGTACCAAGTGATGTGACCGTTGTCGGTGTTCCTGCCAAGATTGTGCGGGTGCACGGTCGAAAAGATGAACCAGTCATTCATCAAGAAGAAGAAAAACGGGAATACTACATGAACAAGCTGGAGCATGCTAAGGAAGCTAGCCATCGGTCTTCGAGCTTGTAAGGAGATCGCTACGTGATTCAATCAACCAATACATTGAATGACCATCAACTACTGGAAGCAAAGGCCCTTATTGCCATCTGTCAGAAGTATGACGGAACTTTTCGGGATCCTTATCTCTCCAATATGCTCAATTTTGATCCCGATATGCCCGCCTTTTTCCTTTATTATGAAAAAGGTGAACTTGTTGGCCTATTAACCGTCTATGCGGATGACCCAGATGTGGATGTGGCGATCCTGGTCCACCCTAATCACCGTCGGCAGGGAATTGCGCGGGCTTTGTATAGAAGTTTTGAGAAAGAAACGGCATCTTATCCAATTGAGTCTGTGACTTTTCAGACAGAGCGTGTTTTTCTAGAGCGCCATCCTGATCCTTTTGCACTCTGGCGCGAGGCGGGTTGCCCTAAACAACCAAAATGCTGTTGCATTTTGTAAAGGATACAGTCTTACTAAATAGAAATGTTATCGTGAAATGGATGCCATTCCCGTGCACAGCCAACATTAGGATCAGGCGGAAATGAGAGAAACGGCTGACGGACTCAATTACAAGTATGCTGAACCGAGGTGATACGTGCGAGGCTATTTACTCTTCCATTCTACAGCTTCAGTTTTGAGATGACAAAAGACACGGCTTGCAGCCGTGTCTTAACCCGAAATTATATTGTAGTAGAGGTGATATGTATATGCTTCAGGAAAGCATGCGTACATCACAAAAATGGAGGTTGGGCACGCTCCTGCTCCTGGGTCCTCTGATCGCCCTGTTGCTCTCGTCCTGCACCCCACGTAGCCCCTTAGATGAGACGCCTATACCCATAGGCACAACAGAGCCGAGCATGGAAGTGCCTGCCCCCGTCACACCCCCGGCGGTTCCGCTCGCCTGTGGCTCTGAAACTTATTTTGCCATCAGAAAGGACGGAACTCTTATCGGATGGGGGAATAATGAGAACGGTACACTAGGCGGCTCTGATCTCCATATCCCAGTGACAGAACCGCGAGAGATTATGACAGATATCCGTGCGGTATCATCCGGGCAATGGGTTACGCTTATGATTGACAAAGAGAATACTCTTTGGGGAATAGGGATGGATTACTTCGGGCACCTTGGCCCGGATGAAGACAAACAGCAGCCAGTTCGCCTCATGGAAGATGTGGTTATGGCGTCCACTTCCGCATGGCATTGCCTTGCCTTGAAAGGCGACGGCAGTTTGTGGTGCTGGGGCATGGGCAGGAATGGTGTCCCTGGCGTATATGAGCTCGTTTCTCAAGAGTATACCCCGCCGGAAAAAATTATGGACGATGTGCTGTATGCGGTCTGCTACAGGAATGGCGGATATGCTATCAAGGCAGACCATACTTTGTGGGAGTGGGGGGTCGTATCATCGACCCCAGAAAAAATTCTTGAAGACGTTCAATATGTTCAGAACTGCATGGCGATTTTAACCAATGGGGATATGGTAACCTGGACATATACGGAAGATGGGGAGAGAACAGAGCCAGAGCTGCGTCTGCACGATGTAGCCTGCGGAATGACCGGCGTCGCGGTTCAGACAGACGGCACTCTTTATGTAGAAACAGTCAGCGATAGTGGAAGCACTTATGAAGCCGTAATAGAGGACGTGGAATATGCGGTTACTGGTGCTGAATATACGCTCGTGCTCAAACAAGACGGAACGCTTTGGACGTGGAATTCGGCTGGAGAAGGCGATGTGTCACAGATCATGGATGGGATAGGTTTCTAGCAACAGGGATGGTGCCCACATATTCTCGATATGCGGGCACCATCATCTTTTGGGCCTTAGTATTTAATGGAGACGATCTGGCAGAGAGGCCTAGGCGTATCAGGGCCAACCCGGCTTCCGGAAGAAGTGTACACTCTCAAACAGGAAGACCCACCGCCGTCCAGCATGATGCCAACGTAGTTCGTAGATTTTCCGTCCGTAATTCCGAGGTGCTGCTGAATAGCGGTTCGGAAATCACGGAGGTACTTGTTGTTGTTATCCTGGGTAACAAAGAGATAAACTTTCTTGGTAGACGTATTGGCAACCATGGCGGTCCAACCAGTGGAGAGCGCATCGGGAGCATGGGGGAAGTCCCATTTAGTTTCCCAGTTAGCGTCTCCAAGGTAAAGCATTCCGCCGCCCTGGGCCCATGTGGGCTTGCCGCCAAGGTAGCTAATCAGCTGGCTTTGCGTAGATGCGCTAATGCACTTGATCTGGCCGCCGATATAAGCGATATTGCCATGGCCGCAGGTATTGCGGGTTCCAGCAGCCCCCGGGCCTACCGCCGCCCCGTTATTCAGGGCAATGTTAAGGGTGTCACAATCCGTCTTGTCACCATTATTGTTGAAGAAGCCGCCATTGCAACCGCAGTAAGGCACAGGGATGCCCTGGTCTTTCTTCTTGACGTTGACAAGCTCGATCGTGCTCGCGGGGGTCTCGACAATATGGAGTTTGATCCCATTCTTTGTATTGGTGGAATAGGTATACGGATAGGAGGACGCCGTAGAGACGGATTTTAGAGTCCACTGCTGAGTCTTATCGGAAGTCCCCAGGTTCGGCTTGAAGTATACCTGGCTCCCGGAAGTGCCCGCGGCAGTCAGATAATAGTTCTTGGTGCTGGCACCGTTAAGCCGGATGCGGTACACGTTGCTTACGCTAGTCTTTTCGAATACCAGATAGGTGTCAGCATTGGTCGTGTAGAGGTCGCAGATCCAATGGTCGTAGCTCCGGTTGGCATTCAGCTTATACGTCAGACCAGAATTGGAGGCAACCTCTTGCTGCGCCGTAGAATTTGGATTTGTAATGGACCAGACCTGATCATTGGAACTCGTTGCCGGATATACATTGATCTTCTTCCGAGCACCCGCCCCATAGCCATTGATGTTGAGGTAGAGCGAGGAGTTGACTCGGCTAATGATATTGTACAATCCCATAAATACTCTCCTTTTTTGTTTTCTACGAAAAGCAATCAACTGGGATATTGAAACAAACAGCTTCCCCATGCTGTATGCTCCAGATTCTTTCCGCGTACAAATGATAAAGAGTGCCCAGGGACTTTTAAGTAAACCGTGGTCCAAAATGTTTTTTGTTAAACGAGTTACTGTTGAAGCATTTTACCAGTTGATGAACTTCCTTGGGGCAGAGACGGTATTCAACCATGCCGATTACCGGCTAATGTCCAAGCGCGCTCTGGAGGGCCTGGCTCAGTTTCATGAGGTGAACCTATTCCTTCGAGGTATTGTACCCATGATCGGTTACCGTACTGGAACCGTGGAATATGAGCGTGGAGAACGCTTTGCCGTGAAGAACAAGTATCCCCTGAAAAAGATGCTCTCCTTCGCGCTAGAAGGTATTACCAGCCCTTCCACCAGGCCCATCCGGTACATCACCATCCTGGGCTTTTTGGTCTTTCTGGCAAATACCCTCATGCTGGCGTACTCTGTGATCCGCTGGGTTGCTGGAGATACCAATAGTTGGCTGGGTTAGCGTGATCTGCGCCGTATGGGCCATCGGGGGCCTGATCCTGCTCTCTCTAGGGATCATTGGCGAGTATATCGGCAAGATCTATTTAGAGGCTAAGGGGAGACCCCGCTTCTTGATCCAAGAGGTGCTAGAGGATTGTAGCGACTGAACGTATTGATAGCTGCCCGGGCCGTTACTCCTGCTTTGAACCATCCTTGTTGTCTCTGTATTTCTCAAAATGAGACAAGAAGTTCTGAAGCTTTTGCGGCAAAGGCAGTCCTACCTTTCCCACGTTTTCCATAATGCTCATTGCTTCGTTGGCCATATAGAACACGGTGGTAACAGTGCGCAGGACATCTTCGGAGCCCAGCAAAAAGCGGTCAATAATGTTACTTAGGGACACCAGCGCAAAAATAGCGATCTTCTTGGCGATTCCATGGGCACCCACATCGCTGGACAGCTGTTTATTATGGATGGCAACACAGACGCCGGTGATATAATCGATCACCACAAAGGCTACCAGCGTATAAAATAGGCCGTCCATACTGCCGAATACACGCTTACCAAGCTCGCTAAGCCATGACAAGGCCATATCTGTTTCCATTTTATGCACCCTTTCGTTGCTCTTCTTAATACCGGTATGGTATATAAGGACTGCAAAAGGACGCAGAAGTAAATAGCCAAAGCTCATCGGATAACCCAACGGCCAAGGAGGCGTTTTTATATGAAAAGATTTGTAAGCTCAAAGCGGTTTGAAGCCGCCACAGCCGCCGGCGTACTATTCCTGGCCCTGGCGTCAGGGTGTGCGGCAGAGGCGCCCCAGCAGTCCCCGGATAAATCTCCCTCGCTTTCGATCCCAATATCCACGGAGTTCTCCCTCATCGCCGACAGCGGCGGGGACTGGTACACCATCGAGAACGGAAATTTGGTGGGCTGAGGAGAACTGCACGGCGGCACAGATTACGACAATAATTTTCTTGCTTTCCGAACAAGGCCTAGTTTACAATCCCTTCGATTAGTATTCTTTATGATGTGTAGGCGCCTACAAATACTAAACAGGAAGGATGTCGACTCATGGCATACGGAACATTTAAAGGGTTGAAAAGCAAGTACTACAGTGAGGTAACGTATACTACAGACAGCGCATATTCCGGGATAAGTATCTTTATCACAGATCCTAAAACGATGTCTCTTGAAGAGGCAATTTATACGACGGGTAATAAGAAACCCCTGGCTCAGATGAATCCTCCCGGGATTGCGGCGAATAAGGTTGTCGCAAAGACAAACGCAGCAGGCTTTGATACGTATGGGCCGGACGGTATGTCCTTTGTTGGCTGGCACTATGTCGATGGAAAATATTATTTATCCGGCGAAAAGCTCAGTGGAATCAATGATACCAAGTTGAAGAACTATATCAATTATCAGCCTTGGAGAAAATATCCTGCCTTTTGTATCAAAACGGACGGAACTGCTACCATCCGCTGGATGAACCATGACCGCCTCAAGGTGGCGGCCCCGTACTGTAAGACTATCATTTCCGCCTTTCATGCCCTGGTCTATGACTCTAAGTCGGTTTTTGAGTATACTGTGCGAGACAAAGATGATGATAAGCGTATTATTGCCGATTGGGATGACCTAAATAATACGAACTATCATCACAACAACACATTGGCAAACGGAAGCACAACGTCCAAATCTAATCGCACGCTGTTGGGACATAAGGCAAACGGAGCGTTTGTGCTAGTTTGCACATGGTGCGGAATGGATCTGAGGGTAGCCGCGAAAATGATGGCCGATCTTGGGTGCGATTACGCCGTAAATATGGACGGATCTTCGGCTATCAGAATGCGTGTTGCGAGTGGGTATACCAATGGCGTTAAAGACCCCGGCCAGGTATGTGGCAACAACAATACCAAGCATGACTACTATGGTACAGCTTCCTGTGTTTACCTGACCTGATTTGCTTTAAGCGGCCCAAGTCGAAACTTGGGCCGCTTTTTGATAGGTATGAGAGCCTGGTGGGGATAGTGTTAAGATGTATGTTTTCAGACTTATAGCTCCTAATTTCGCCCTAAGAGGGTCAGGACTCTTGATACTGTAGCAACCGCTTCTCCTCTGGTAAAAGACTCTGCAGGATAAAATTTCGTCTCCGTGTATCCGGAAATCAAGCCATTCTCAACGGCAATTTCAATTACTCCAAAATTGTCAACCTGCATATCGGGCACTAGATCATCAAATGGTGGTTCCTCCACGACCATCGTTAAGGACTCTTCAAATCGGCCGAGCATCCGTACTGCGAATATGGTCGCCTCATAGCGCGAAATGCCCTCGTCATGCGGCAGCACAAGATAACTTCCATAGTCGCCCAATACTACCAGTCCTGACGCGAACCCAAGCTCAACCCATCCTTCTTTACTGGCCCAGCCGTCATCGGCCAAAGACAGCACCTCTTTGGGCACTTCCGTAGACTGGAGCACCTCTTTTGCCCGTTGACTGCCCGGGACAATATTAAGGGCCGCCAACATCATTTTTGCATATTCCCACCTGGTTATAGGCCTGTCTGGCCAAAATCTTCCGTCTGGGCAGCCGTTTACCCAGCCATCTTCTGCTGCTTGCTCGATGAGTGCTTCATACTTGTGCCCTGAAATGTCAGAAAAGGTGCTTGTTTCAGATGCCTTAGCAACCCCTGGCCCCGTGAGTAGCAAAGACGTGATGAGCAACAGCCCCAAAGTCTTAACAATCCATCCATTCACACTTCTTGTATTCCTAATTGTGCAACCGGAATACATGCCTCCTTTCATCGTTTTATTCAGCCGAACTCGATTTTCGCAGGGGAGAAATCTTAAGCGAGTTCTTGAGATATGCTTATATTTTATAAGACAAACGATTTGCTAGTTTGCAACCGATTTCTCTAGCTGTTTAAAAATATTGTTGATTCTTTCATGTGCCAGACCGATATAAATTCCGCTCTCGCAGGTGTGCCCGAGGACACATATAATAAAGGCCAAAACTCTTATTTGAATATGTGATCTAATTGGCGAGGTTTGTGCTACTGCGATTGCGGTTGAGTTTATTGTTCGAACAAGTAAAGGATCTATAAAATAAGTTCTCCCTTCATGGTTGGAGTTGTTCCCTTCTCCTTTGTGGAGAAGGGATTTTTCAAACAATCACTGGCTCAGATTTACTCTTTGGAGCCTTTTCCCTCTCTATAAAGCATCCATCTAAAGGAGGGGAGTCCGATGCCTTAATAGCTGATCCTAAGCAAATTACCCGGTCCCAGTTAGTGTCGTTATATCCAAGTTATATCCAATGCTCATTTACCTCGGGAATATACTTTAAAAGGAGACTTTCAAGTATGGCAACTTACACGATCAGTCCGCTGTCCGCACCGACCCGCTCCCTCAATATTGCAAGCAGCGCGAGTATCACCAATGGCACGCAGGTCAACATCTACGCGACCTCCGGCAGTAATGACCAGAATTGGGTTGTTGATTCCCTTACCTCCACTAGCAGACAATATATCAAGCACTTTTCCAACCAGGCCTATGCCCTGAACGCATACCGTTCCGGCACCAATTGGAACTGCACCTTGCGTAAAGCTTCGGGCAATATTGACGGCTACGTAATTCTTACCAAGGTTGCGAACAAGACCAACGTTTACACCATCAGACTGTCTGAGTACTCTAACCGCTATTTGACTGCTGACGGAACGGGGAACAGCGCTAAGTGTTCCTGGCGAGCTTCTACCGGAGGTACTGAACAGCAGTGGAAGTTTACTAAAGTAAGTACTGGAGGTTCTGGAAGCGGTGGAGCTACTAATGTATCAGAGATTCGAGCCAAATTCCAGAAGGTGGGGAACTATGATGGTGTAAATGGACTTCAGTGTGTAGACATTGTAAGATGGTATATTGATACATATACCACACTGAAGTCTACATCCGGACACGGCAAGGATTTAGTCGCAAATCTTGCGAATAACTATGGTCTCGCAATTGATAGTACTCCAAAAGCACCAGGGATTTTTAGCGTGGCTGGTGGATATAGCAAATGGGGATCTTCTGGCTCTCAATATGGGCATACCGGCATTGTAGTTTCTGTAGATACCAAGAACAAAAAAGCTACCGTTATTCATACAGGAAACTCGTTAGACGGCAAAAATCCAAATTCTTGGGTAGATACGTATTCATATCCGGCAACCGGAGTAACCTTTGTTTACCTGGGTAATTATCTGAAATAATGTTTATAAGCAGATAAGATCTCCAAAGAAGCTCTGTTAGATATGCGCACAATCCATATGATAATTTGCGAGATGGAAAACAGCGCCGCTATTTGTATCGACAGGCCGCCCGCTGCCAATATACACAGCGGGCAGCCTGTCAAAAATTTAAGAAATAAATACACATCATCTGAATAATGTGTTTTCAAGACATGGATTCATCAAGCATAACCGCATCGGCTATGTCCTGATTGGTATTTGATATTTCTGGGTCTGCAATAGACACTGGAGCATTACGCTTCACGACGTCTTCTCCTGTAAAATTCCAGCCGCCGCCAGGAGTAATTTCGTTTGTGTTCACCATAACTTCCATATCTCTATACATGAAAATTAGCCAACCTTCTCCGGTTCTCACCTCTTCCCCTAGCAGGTACTCATAATCATCGACCCCGATCAGGGAAAAGAAATCTTCAAAGGACATGTCATTTTCCATGTCTGGAAAAAGTATGTCTGCGGTTGTGAGAAAACCAGCGCATTTCAGTTGATCCTCACATTCGCTCATGACCTTTTCAGCATCGCCGCCCTGCGTTCTGAAAAAGTAATGAGCAAATTCCGCCTCCGGTTCCCCAAAACATACAGCGGCATTATCTGGGAATCCCCCCGGCCTTACAATCAATTCGCCTTCCGGATGCTCATTTTTTAATTCGATGAGTGTTTTTCCAATGTCATTCAAGAATTCAGGGGGGTGGTCACTGGGAGCTGCGGGCGCGCAGGCAGAACATAAGAATGATACAAGCAAAGATAGGATTGCAAAGGCTGCATTTCGTCTCATATAAATCTACTCTCCTCTCCATTCTGCGATCTCATTTTTATTGGGCTTTCAAATACTTAAGCAGTTTCCTTAATCCGTATTGCGGGATTGCTGCTGTGAATACCAAGACTCTGGAACCCAAATATCATCGCACAGATGTACCGCATCGGCAGAGTCGTCGCCCTCCTGGGGATGCAGCCAAAGCCCGCCATCCCAGTCCAGGGCTAAAATTCCTTGTTCACCATTTACTGCGCAGGCCACATTGTTCATGATCATGCTTGGGGTATCTGAGGCCAAGTACCAAAGTGTGTGGTCCCCGGTAACTGCGAGATCCGCAGTGAAGTAGACCACGTTGTCCATCCACTTCTCCAGCGGCTGATATTGATACCCCTCCCACCAGCCCATCCGCCAGAGACTGGAATCCCCTT
>OKSH01003237.1_pt1 | contig 10703 bp, 9 predicted proteins | sample 1601231 | NCBI WGS metagenome assembly OKSH01 (sample SAMEA3541596, study PRJEB24748) | human gut metagenome | biome: human gut; feature: human-associated habitat; material: faeces | place: China | collected 2012 | reverse complement strand
TAAATCTTCTTTTATTAACAAACGCATACGCAAAATGAACCACCCAAAAGCAGGTTTCAACTGGCAGCAGAAAATCTAAAATAGCTGCAATTTTTGGCCCTTTACGTTTTAAGGTTTTTTTTATAAAAGGGTAAGGATAATACCCTATTTCCTTCAATCTGTCCTCCACTGTGTTAGCATACCCTCTATTATAATTGTACACTATCCTTGTCCTCTGCTAATCTGTCTTGAATGTATTCCAACTTAGAAATGGTGTCAATAGTCTCCTGCAAATTCAGTCTATGGGTATTGTTACTATTGAACTCAATCAAAGTGTTTCTCGCCTCATCGCCATCCTTGAAATACTTATCGTAATTCAATCCACGGTTATCCGCTGGAACACGATAGAATCCCCCCATATCCACAGCTTTAGCACATTCTTCGTTGGTTAACAGGGTCTCATACATTTTCTCCCCATGACGAATACCGATGACCTTGATATCCTCTTTCTTACCGCCAAATAGTTCACACACTGCCTCTGCCTGTGTCTGGATAGTACAAGCCGGTGCTTTCTTAATAAGAAGATCTCCGTTTTCACCATGCTCAAAAGCAAAGAGTACCAGATCAACTGCTTCTTCCAAGCTCATAATAAATCTGGTCATATTCGGTTCTGTCACGGTAATCGGGTTGCCCGCCTTGATTTGATCAATCCAAAGTGGAATAACAGAACCACGGCTACACATAACATTACCATAGCGAGTGCAGCAAATCTTAGTTTTACCGGACACTCTGGATTTCGCAATGGCCACCTTTTCCTCTATAGCTTTGGTCATACCCATGGAATTTATGGGATACGCAGCTTTATCCGTAGACAGACAGATCACACACTCGACACCTTCCTTGACAGCAGCAGTCAGGACATTATCTGTACCAATGACATTGGTTCGCACCGCTTCCATAGGAAAAAACTCACAGGAGGGAACCTGTTTCAGAGCGGCTGCATGGAAAATGTAGTCTACGCCATGCATAGCAGCTCTCACAGACTGCATATCACGTACATCGCCGATATAGAATTTAATTTTATCCGCCACAGCAGACATCTTAGCTTGAAAATCGTGGCGCATATCGTCTTGCTTCTTCTCGTCACGAGAGAAGATGCGGATTTCTCCGATGTCAGACTGTAAGAAACGGTTAAGTACCACTTTGCCGAAAGAACCAGTTCCTCCGGTTATCATTAAAGTTTTTCCTGTAAATAAAGACATTTTCCATACCTCTCTTCTATTGTATCTGAACTTTGTATTCTATTTTTGAGAAAATTAAATACTAACATGCTCCTATAACATGAGGCAGCGTAATCTCAGGAATTCGATTACGAGATTGGTTTAAAATTGCATCCATATTAATTATCCCCAACGTGACTTATGTATATTGGATTCCCAGGTCATACCTCCACCTCAACTAAAAGAATTATAGTGACCTACAAATTGGTACTTCTTGATCAACTTATTTCATTGAAATTTATACAATTGCGCTCTACTTTCTATTACATTGAAGATATAATTTGTAACTGGTATTTTTTTCATTATAAATGCCACACAACAAGTAAAATATGTTACAATTAAAAACATAACAAAATCTAACAATACTTTATTAACGATAACCACATTCAAAATCTTTCCAATAACCACAATCGCACAGCAGAAGGTAATAAGCTTCAGAAATCGGTCAAACATAGCATCTTTCTCGTCCTTGTTTTTAAGCATAAGTACACCTCCATATTTCAAAATTTATAAGTATTACTGTATACCTTACATAGTCAAAACCTTATCACAGTAGCAAACAATTTCTCCAGATTGAACATAGAAGCAATCTTCTTTGCAGCTAAGAGACAACAATACAGTACACAAATAACAACTATAGACATCAACATCGTCAACAGAACTCCCGTTATCATATGACTTGTCATAAAACCAATCACAGGAATATGTAACAAATAAATTGGTAAACTCGCTTTTCCAATCTCATAACCATGAATTCTTACCAAAGTACGAGAAATACAAAACAATATCCCTATCCAAGCAAATTGCGTAAAGCAATCAAAATACGCCCAATAGTCCAAGCGCATTTCAGGTGTCAACGTATCCAGAAATACACATACGATAATTACAGCAATCAAAACAATCGGATAAACAGTATGCGAATGTTTCGGCTGCTTCCGTTGCGCGTTTGTATTCTGTCTGAAAAGAATCCCTGCTGCAAAGAACCCTATCCAATTCAGCGGATTTAAAAATGCCTGATATCCTGATATTCCGAAACAAGCTGTCAAAATCCGGGATGAGACAGTGATAAAGATGCATATTATTATGCTACCCTTGCATTCTATTCTAAGAGTCGAAAACATAATTTGCACAATGATGTAAATCGTCAAATACCAAAGATACGTGTTCTTCCCCACGAGCCAAAAGAGCCAGCAAGTAAGCGAAAAACCATCTTGTGCAACACTAACCGAATACACCAGCGATCCAAGAATTATCCAGGGTGGCAACAATTTAGCAATATGCTTCAAGATCATTGCATGCGGTCTCCATCTCCAATATGCACCAGAAGCAAAGAAAAAAACTGCAACACCGCAATCTGAAAATGAAGCAATCAAACGATTTAGAAACTGTGAATCAGTTTGCAAATAATTAGCATGTGCCATCACAACTGCAATAAGCGCAAATGTCCGCATCCAATAAAATGTCTTGCTGTCTGTCTGTCTGTCTGTCTGTCTGTCTGTCTGTCTGTCTGTCTGTCTGTCTGTCAAAAATTGTACACTCCACAATAGTACCGTCAACTCCTTCTATAATTATTATTTACTCAAAATCACCTGGTTTTCCAGCTCCTGCCCTAACATATGTTTCTGAAATTGCGATATAAATAATGTTATAAGTCTATCTCTATTGTAATTTGAATAAAAGCTTGAGTGATTTGTCAACAACAATCTTCTGGTAAATCGATGCGGATGCCATAAAGGAACTGGTTCCGGTTCAGAAACATCAATAACTGCGCCAGATATCCCCCGATGGTTTAATGCATATTGTAAGTCTTTAAAAACAACAGCACTGCCACGTCCAACATTGAAAAAAATACAGCCTTTTTTCATTTGCCCAAATCGGTTCACATTCCAATAATGTACAGAATCAGGGGTCTCTGGCATTGCAGATACGATAAAATCACAGTATGGAAAAAGCTCTTCACTATTTTCAAGCTTATACGACTCTGTAAAAATATCCTCCGGATTTCTGCCGGTTCTAGATACTCCGTATACACAGCGACAATCTAACGCCCTTAGTTTACGTGCTATCTTCTTGCCGATATCACCACATCCCCAGATTCCAACACATGCTTTGGACAATTCGATGTCCATCCGAGAATCCATTGCAAGACTCCGATTAAAAAGGAATCCCCGGGAACTGAGATAATTAGCCAATGAACGCTTTCCCATACATAGCATTCCGCCAATCACATACTCTGCAATCGGATCACCGTACACACCACTCGCCGTCGCCAGCGTAACATTGGGATTTGCATACAACGAAGAATCATCATATCCATTCGTTCCAGCAGAACTCAATTGTACAAAAGATAGATTTGACAGTTTTTTCAAATTTTCCCTTTCAGTCACCCCGCCCCCAAGAATAATTCGAATATTCTCTACTTTTTTTGCAGGAACCTCTGTAAAGTCTCTATATAGTTCAAACCCGTAATCTCTAATTACAGACGATAATTCCTCATCTGCTATGCTACAGAGTACTATTTGTGGTCCATTCATAGCTCAAGATTTTCCTTCCTTTTTCCCTTCAAACACACGCGCTCCTCAACAGCATAATCTTAGGCGTTTAGTATTGGTTTTATATTTCTCGCTTGTGATAAGATAGACGTTTTTGATTATACAGCTCTTGCTTCGTTCCCAATCCCAACTTCTATTTTTTTGAACGTTTTCTAATAATACCAATAATCTGAATTCTCTCCTCTTTACGGAACCCAAGCAGAAAAAGAAACACCAGATATACCACTGTACACACAACAACTTTTACCAGCAACCATAACCAGTCGCTATATATGATATATCGAAGAATGAGTTGCGTGCTTACAATTGCCAGCAATACTGGTGGTATACATTGGGCATATACTACTTTGTAGAACTGTTTTAGGTTTAAATGCAGCACCTTATGATACACAATATTCAGTAGTACCAGATTTATAAAGAAAGCCACACAGATAGAGATGGACGAACCAAGTGCGCCTAATTGCGGTGTAATTATAAAAGACAAACCCACGTTAATTGCCCCAATAACCAACGCACTAATAGCCTGATATTTTACCTTATTGCGAATAGACAGCAGTGTATTCGCAATCTGCTGCGGATACAGGAAAATACTCGGAGCTATGAGCAAGACAGTGCAAATACCACTAATCCGATACTTACTTCCCATCCACAATTCAATAAACTCTGTACCAACAGTACAAATACCTGCAAACAACAAACCAAGTACACATATCTGATATTTTCCAACCTTAATCATAATGTTTTCAATGCCGTTATTATCCATATTGTAGTCTAATCGCGCTACCATAGGCATAAAGAGTCCGTTGATTGCATACGCAAACGAAAAGAAATAGCCTTCCAATTGGGAGGCAGGCGCAAATCTCGCAATTTCTATACTTGTAGATGTAACTCCAAGGATCGATGGCGCAATATTGAAAATTAATCGCTGTGCAAACGCCAAAACAGTAACCCATATTGAGAAACCAAACAATTCGCGTAACAGAACTTTATCACTTACCCGAAAGTTTGGGCGAATCATTTTACCTTTACTTATGATCCATAACTTGAGCAAAATTGTGGCAATACCGGACACAGCATTCATCAACACCAAAGCAATTACACCATAATTGGTTAACAATGCTACCACTGTCAGGAAGATTGCAAACAACTTCTGAAATAGTTCGCATATTTTTAGCCATACAAATTTTTCATATGCATTCAACACACCAGATAGTGGTGTAAACGGAAATGCGAAAATACTGTATGTAGCAAAAATAAAAAATATTTTTTTCAACGTATTACGTTCGGAAATACTTAGGCCAACATATATATTGTCAATCAACAGATACACAATGAATAGTACGATAGAAATGACCACATCAATGACTATGTAAAGCTTGAAAACATACCCCATTACATTGTTTATCTGCATCACATTGTTTTCTGCTTTGTATTTTGAGATAAAGCGTGTTACTGAGGCAGCTAGTCCGAAATCCATCATGAAAACAGCAACCAGCGATCCAGCAAGCGTGTATAAACCATAATTTGCATCACCAATATGGTTCTTCATCCACGGTGTGTATAAGAGCGATGCAATTGTGCTGATAATTATGCCCAAGTATGAAATGATTGCTCCAGACTTTATCTGAGAATTATTATTCTGCTTCATTTTTAGCCTCCTGAAGCATATTTTCATAAGCATGTGGATATGCTTTTGACAATTCTTCAAAGGTCTTCATGTACCTGCCCTGATATATTGCTTCACGTCCAAGCTGAACAGTCTGCTGTTCTTCACTTAGAATAAAAATTCTGTGATACTGGTAGGTTCGCATAATAGGTGTATCGTTCTGTACTGCCATGAACATCAGCCAGATATCGCCAGTCTTAATAGCATACTTCTTAATCAGTTCCTGGTTGCAGGCATCCACATACAAGGCATTGGGAGGGAGCAAGCACCCGCCTCCCGGGGATGCGAGAATACGAAAAGAAGGTTTTGTCAGTCCTACTTTACTATTGGTTGTCCATCTTCCCGGATTTAAAATTTTCTCTCCATCAAATGTCAACAACTGTCCACGATCACACACAATACAGTTTTGATTATTTTTCCAAACATCATAGAGCCGTTCTACCATATATTTGGGAAACAGAATATCATCATCAAACATCATGATACACTCATCAGACTTCTGTTCAGCAATCAGCTTATAGTAGCGTTTATGCCCAAAGAGATTGTCGCAGTATCGTATTTCCAATCCAACTTTTTGAAATTCACAAATGCTTTCCGGGAACTCGAAATTCTTAAATTCATCTTTTGCAAGCCAAAGAATTACACGATCCGGTTTCATTGACTGCATAAAAAGTGTCCGAAGAGTGTATTGCACCGAATCGATCCGATCCGGAAAAGATGTCAATGTAAAAATCAGCTTTGTTTCTCGTTTCTCTCTATTTAGAGAAAGGGATTGTATAGGGACATTTCTAATCTGTTCCCGTTTTCTCTTGCACAAATAGCGATACCAGATTCCTCCAAGAACAGGAATCCGTATCCGCTCTGGAATCATCAGTCTCTCATCAAGTTCCATTTTCATAACATTGCACCTCCCGATCTCTTGAGTTTCTTTTTCACCATTGTAAGGAATTCCCGCAGCCCATAATGCCTGAAAATATTTACAGATATCTCAACACGGTCGCAGAAGCGCAACCATACCGATGTTGTCATCGTTTTCTCATTCTGTTCAATATAGTTCATCTCCGGGACTACATATTGAGGATGCCGGATTGGAAAATCAAGTTCTTTTCCGGGGATATAGAATCTCCTCACACGCTTCGGAATCAGCAATGGATCGGAAACAATACTGTGGGTGGCATTCTCACTAACGCCAAAATTTTGCACGAGATTGAGACGAGGCACAATCGCCATCCTGGAATTCACATGCGCCCCCATTCCGATGATAGATTCCCAATGTGCGATTCCGCTTTCTTTATGTCGCTTTGCATAAGATATCCACTTCTTTGCACGATCTCCGTATAGCTTCCACACATTATTCAAAGCAACTGCATCATCAATAAAAACATATGTTTCATCCCAGGTTTCCGCAGTTCTTCTCCAACTCGCCCATGCTCCTGTTCCAGTAAAAGAAAACAAATAATCGTAAGGGTAGTCTTTGTACTCACCCAGATAGTTATATCCACAAATATGACTAATCCGCTCATCAAACTCATATTTGTCCAGTAGTTCTTTACAATATAAATAAAATGACTGCACTGGAACCTGATCATCTTCTAAGATAATACATTTATTCACCAGAGAAAAGGCCCATTTATCCGCATAAAACGTAGATGGATCACAGCCCATATTTTCCTCGTGATAGTTTTTAATCACCTCACAGTCCCAGTCGATGTCCTCTACGATCTTTCTGCACTTTATAATTCCCTGTAAATCATCAGGTCTATCCTTTCTAGGACCATCCTGCCATAACAAAAGTTTTCTGGGACGCGCAGCTTTCACACTGTCAAACACTTTCTGCAGTGTATCATCTCTGACAAAAAAGATAATCATCACCGCAACATCAATTTTCCACGGTTTCATTTTTCAACCTCGTTTCTGCATGATTATCGCTGCTACATAGCTGTTCAATTACCAGCGGAGCCAAAAACCAGGTAACAAACATCAATGGAAGAGCAGCTTCTATTGGATTGGTAAAGCCAACAAAAAGCAGAATGGCAAATATTGGTATAAATTGCCGGCCTTTATCCCCAAGACTTTCTTTTATTTTTTTATAACTATGAAAATATACGTAATAAAATGGTATTGCCCCCATTAAGCCCAACATCGCAGGTATCACTAAAAAAGTTGCATGTCCATAAAAATTCAAACTCCTATTGCCCCAAATCGGCGAACGAAAAAATGCAATTATTGATTTTTCATATAGTTCTATCCGACCAGATAAGTTATAACCAGAACCATCTCCCCACATAAAAAAAGAATAGACTTCATACAGCCGAATAGACATGGACTCCGATGGTACTGTATCTGCCGCCAGCTTAATCAAAGATGGTACTAGCGGCAACAATCCAATAATGACTATGGACAGAATTACTATTTTCTTTGACCCAGAATAGTGAATCATCAAAAAAAACAGCATTCCAACAATCGCAGCAAAAACAGCCAAAGTATATTGCGCAATCAGCAAGAAACTCATTTGGGTTATAATCAGAACCGCTGTAGTTGATTTGACAATGACAGGTCTGCTCTTAAAAAAAGTAATCGACAGTAGAGCAATCACTATTGGAATACTATATACGAACCCATAATGTCCTATATTTAATTTTCTTAATTCGTCGCTGTAATTCCCCCATGATCTGGTAACATTTGCGTTAATCTCCAACGCAGTTCTTGTTGTTATCTCGACATATAATATTAACAGAAAGCCCATAAGAATCAGAATATTCTTCTTATGATTTGTTGCCTTCAATCTCACTATCTTAAGAAGAAATAATGGAAAAAACATCATAAATAGCTGATAAAATTTGCTGTAAAATTTTTTGAAAAACAAATTTGATGTGGTGTTGCTAATATCAGTGGCATCCACAAGTAAAGCATATAATAGACCGATAATCACAAAAATTGCAAAGTATCTCAAGGCTTCTATCGATACTTTGAATTGGGTACTAATTAGGATATATACAATACTTATCAGGACAATCTGTAAGATGCCAACTCTAGCAGAAACAGATGGCAGTATGTAATAAGATGTGAATCCGACCAACGCAATCCAATCCAATAAAGAAAATTTTTGGCTACGGTATATCATATTCTGTCTCTCCTTCTTTACTTATCCCTATCCGCCATTTTCTGATATAGTGAAAGATACTTGTCTATCTGAACATACTTTTCAAAATTGCGTGCAACATTTTCTACGCATTCCACTGAATAATCCTCCTTAGGACAAGAAAGTAAATGCCTCACAGCCTGGGTCAGCTTTTCAGCGTTTTGATTTTCCACCAACACCCCACACGCTTCTGTAACCAATTCCGCGGTTCCTGTATTACTGTAAGCTGCAACGGGTGTCCCACAAGCCATTGCTTCAGCTGTAACCAACCCAAACGTCTCAAAAGAGGAGGGATTTACAAAAATATCCGCTGCAGCATATAACTCAGCAAGTTCACGCTGATTTTTCGTATATCCCACAAATTTTATATTATCATCTGATTGAAGTCCGTTGCGATTACCGACCAACAATACTACAGCGTCTTTAGACAAGCAGTTGCTAAGCTTGCGAAACTCTTGAACCCCTTTTTCACCAGACCATCCCTGTGCAACACCCAGTACAATCTTTTTTGATGCCGGAATATCATATCTGTTGCAAACCTCAGCACGATTAGTATATGGTTTAAAAATGTCGGTATTAATCCAGTTATAGATGTGGGTATACTCCCTTGGATTCAGCAAAGGCGAATTTCTTACATCTTCTGTCGTCCACTGGGATACTCCATTACAGTACAGATATTCTATCCGAGAGAATAAATCCTTTTTGCGTTTAAAAATCTTTTCGACTCGGCGTTGATACATTCTTGAAACCGCTGGACAGTATGAACATCCATAACACCACCGTTTGCAATTTCCATATTTTTTATAATGTGTGCAGTATCCCGTATAATACCAACAATCATGGAGTGTAAGCAATACGTTTATTTTTTCTTCTCCCAAACATTGTATCAGAGTAGGCAGATGAATATAGTTACTGTGCAAATTATGCAGGTGAACAACATCTGGCTTTAGCAATTTAATTTTTTCGCAAGCTGCTTTGGTTGCAAGTTTTGAATGCCATCCCTGATCTTTTCCAGCACGTCTTAGGGCTGCATGTATTTTGTGGTCCAGTTGGGAACCAATTCGATAGAAATACGCAGGATTATCAGCATTTGCACATGCTGTTGCCCAAAATATATAGGATTCGTGTCCTTTCGCGTAAAGCATCTCATGGATATCCTGCACGATATGTCCAGTACTTCCCACTCCATATACAGCATTAATCTGAATTATTTTCATGGATTTCCTCTTATTACTATTAATATAGAAGTCTTATGCAATAATTTGACTTTGAGATTTGTAAAATCAATAATGAGCATAGAACTGTTCCTCCACACATTGCCGCGAAGCACATAAAGGGATTTACAGCTATACAGGTATTGAACAGAAACGGAAAAATTTCAGGCAATACCGTTAAAAATAATCTCTGTGTCATAAAAATCAGAGTGCTCATTTTCCTCATCCAGGCACAGTATCTCCCCACAGGCAGCCGTAAACTGATCAAAAAACTCAAAATGCAGAATACCGTGGGAATCATCATAATAGTCAAATCAATTCCTGTATGCCCTCCCGATATTTTTCGAATCAATAGGGCTTCTGCCAACATCACAAGAGTGCAGCAGCATGATAAACACGCCATAGGTAGGGGATTCATTTTATCCTTATGGGCAACCAGGTATCTGCCAACCAGGATTAACGGAAACGCATAGAATAACCACCCCCTTGCCCCACCGATCCAAAGGTTCTCAAATTCAACAAAACGTGCAAAGCCCGGAAGCTGATAACCTATAAATTGGTACGTGAGAGAAAGTGCTCCGATCATGTAGCACAAAATTCCTAGCGCGTTAACAGCGGCATTCGGTAATCTTTCAGTAAGCCAAAAGGTTAGCAATGTACCGATTGCCAACATTGGCATAAACCAAATTGTATAAAAGGTTGAGTTAAAAACCCATCTCTGAACTTCCCAAATAATATAGCTAACTGAAATAGAACTCCAGTCCCAATGCCAAATTGTAAAAATCAGATAGGGAATACTCCACAAAAGATATATTCTATAAATTCTACAAACCTGTTTTTTTACAATACTCCATCGTGCTTCTTTGTTAT
>OKSH01003231.1_pt1 | contig 10715 bp, 7 predicted proteins | sample 1601231 | NCBI WGS metagenome assembly OKSH01 (sample SAMEA3541596, study PRJEB24748) | human gut metagenome | biome: human gut; feature: human-associated habitat; material: faeces | place: China | collected 2012 | reverse complement strand
ATAAAATATCTTCCGTAGGACGGAATATACCGGCCCTTTTGATATACCGCATACAGCGTTGTCACAGTGGCAGGATCTCCTACGGAGAAGCACAGAGGGGGATTGCAAAAGTGTATTTTTCTGACATAGGATTCCGGGGCCAGACAGAGGGCGGTGCCGGAGGCAGCCAGCCGGATGGCGATATCGCTGTTGCGGGTAAACAGGAGGACCGTGGGTGTAAAGCCGGCCTTTTTAAACAGTCCTGCCGATATACGGCCCGTTGTCTGGTCCCGGGGGTGGAGGATGTAGGGCTCATGTTCTGTATGTCTTAAATCCACCCAGGGATAGCGAAAGCCTTCCCTTGCCATGGCTTTTTCCGCCAGGGGATGACCGGGGGCTGCCACCAGAACGATTTCTTCCTGCCCCAGGTACTCCGCTGTCTGAGCGGGATCCGCGGCCGTGGAATTATAGATGGCAAAGTCCACGTTGGGGGAAAGCATAAGCTGTTTTTCAACAGAATGTGATTCCTCCAGAAGATTAATCTGCACGTCCGGGTAACGGGAATAGAACCGGCCCAGTACATCCGGCAGCAGGCAGGAACCACGCATCAGAGCCACCGCTATGGTCAGCTGTCCCTTTTCCTCGCCTAATAAATCCTCGCATTCTGAATTCCAGTCAGAACATATCTGGCAGATTTTTTCCGCATAGTCCATGTAACGGTTACCGATATGGGTTGGAATCAGGTCATTGCCAATACGGCTGAACAGAGGGGAGCCCAGCTGACGTTCTATGTTCTTCACAGCCTTGCTCAGGGCGGACTGTGTGATGAACAGGGAGTCTGCTGCCTTTGTGATGCTTCCATACCTGCGTATGGCCAGCATATACCGGATTTCCTTTGAGATCATGTATGTACCTCCAATGAAAATAATTCATGACTTAGATGATTATTATGACTTTGACACCTACCTATGCACATTGTATAATAAAAATAATATACAATCAAGGGTTTCATCAATATTGCTGAATGGAGGCGCCATGGAAACAGAGAGAGCGGATTTTCTCGTAAGAGGAGCAAAGGTTTACAACAGCTATTTTAAAAAGTTTGTGCCGGCGGATGTGTCTGTGTCAGGAGGGAAATTCTTATACATAGATTCCCGCAGGTCCGGCGCGGTGGAGGCTGATGAGACAGTGGATGCAGAGGGCCTTTATATGGTGCCGGGGCTGATTGACATTCATATGCACATCGAAAGCTCCATGCTGACGCCGGGAGCATTTTGCAGACGGCTGGCAGAGTGCGGCGTCACCACCATTGTGTCGGAGCCTCATGAGATGGCCAATGTGAACGGAATGCAGGGCGTGCTGGATATGATAAGGGCAGGGGAAAACAGCCCGGTTGATATCTTTTACGGGATTCCCAGCTGTGTGCCCTCCACCTCCCCTGAGCTGGAGACCACCGGAGGCATCATAACCTGTGAGGAGATGGAAGGCCTGAAGGAAAATCCCTGGGTGGCCTGTGTGGGAGAGGTTATGAATTACCGTACCATTATCCGGGAAAACCAGCTGGAAATTACCCGGTTCCTCAAACAACTTCGTGAAAAGGACCGGATCTTTCCCATTGAAGGCCATTGCCCTGCACTGCTGGACCTGGATTTGGCCAAGTTTCTGTACCTGGGCATCAATGGAGACCATACGGAGCACAGCATGGAAGAGCTGGAACAGAGGTTTGCCAACGGCATGTTTATGGAAATCCAGGAAAAGATGCTGCGCAGGGAGGTCCTGGACTACATCAGGGAGCATGGGCTGGAGGAACATTTCTGTTTTGTGACAGATGATGTGATGGCTGACACCCTGTGTATCCAGGGCCATCTGGACGCCCTGGTCCGCAGGGCCATGGAACTGGGGATGCCGGCAGAGCAGGCAGTTTATAACGCCTCCTTTACCCCGGCAAGGCGGATGAACCTTTTGGACCGGGGAGCAATTGCTCCGGGGAAAATAGCTGACTTCCTGCTGCTCAGCGATTTGGATACGTTTGCTGTCTCTGCCACCTATAAAAATGGGAAATGTATTTGGCGCAGGGGACAGGACGGAGCAGGCCAGGCCAGCAGGGGACAGGATATACGCTTTCCGGAGCCTTATTACCACAGTATCCATCTGGAATTCCAGGAGCAGAGCCGGTTTGAGGTTCCCATGGAATCGGATTCCGGCACGGTTATGGTCCGTGTCATGGAAATCCAGGACGGGTCCACCAAGACAAAGGAAATCATCATGGAGATGCCTGTGAGGGACGGTTTCCTTAAATGGGAAGGGACGGGCTGTCTGCTGGCCGCTGTGTTTGAGCGGTATGGAAAGGGTCAGGCAGTGGGATACGGATTGGTAACCGGCGACTGTCATAAGCGGGGAGCCGTGGCCACCAGCTACGCACATGACTGCCATAATATTCTGGTGGCAGGAGCAAATCCTGCGGATATGAAGCTTGCTCTCAACCGCGTCATTGAGATGCAGGGCGGCATGGCTGCGGCGGACGGGGGAAGGATACAGGCAGAACTGCCCCTTCATGTGGGCGGCATCCTGTCGGACCGGCCTGCGAAAGAAGTGGGGGCCGGCCTTGCCAGGGTCCGTGAGGCCATGACAGGCCTGGGTTACAGGCATTACAACCCCATTATGTCGTTCTGCACGCTGACGCTGCCGGCCAGTCCGGCCCTGAAGCTGACGGATAAGGGACTGATAGATGTAAAAGCCTGCAAAATTGTGCCGTTAAAGGTAGAAGGACAGAGAACACAACCGCAATAACTGCACCGGAGAAAATCAAGAGGAGGATTAATCATGTCAAAGGAAACTGAAGGTACAGCCAAAAGAGGAGCTTCCAATACCTGGATTGACAGGCAATTCCATCTGGCAGAGCATGGGACCACGGTAAGGACAGAGATTCTGGCCGGTATCACCACATTTGTGACCATGGCATATGTGCTGGGGACTGTCCCTAATATCATGGCAAACGCGGGGCTGGACAGAGGCGTCATGCTCACGTCCATGATTTTACTGATTATTGTTACCACAGTGGCCATGGCCCTGGTGACAAACCGTCCCTTTGCACTGGCGCCCGGGCTGGGCAGCGTTGCAATCGTGTCGGGAATGATTGCTAACAGCGGGATTTCACCTGAAATCACGGCCGGCGTCATATTCTGGAGCGGCGTTATTTTTATTGTGATATCCTATATCGGCCTCAGGGATGCGGTGGTAAATGCCATTCCCGCCAGCCTTAAGCATGCGGTCAGCTCGGGCGTGGGCCTGTTCATCGCGCTGCTTGGATGTAAGAACGCAGGGCTGATTATTGCCCTGGAAGGCAAAAATAACCTGGCCTTCGGCGACCTGAGTTCTCCCTCCGTGCTGTTGGCGCTGATTGGATTTCTGCTGATACTCATCACCAAGCAGATGCGGGTGCCGGGATATATGATTTTTTCCATTCTGATTACCACGCTGGTCGGGATTCCCATGGGGCTTACCAGGATGCCTGAAGCGTTTTTCATGGCGCCCAGCTCTCCCTTTGGCCAGTTTATGAAGATTGATTTTCTGGGAGCCCTGCAGTTTGCCTATCTGCCCTTTCTGATTGCCATGTTTGTACCGGATTTCTTCTCCACCTTTGGCACGGCCCTGGGTGTGGGCGCAAAGGCCGGATTTCTGGATGAGGACGGCAACCTGCCCGGTATAGACAAGGTGTTCAAGGTGGATGCCGTGGCAACCGCTCTGGGCAGCCTGTTCTGCATGCCGTGTATGACCACCTATCTGGAATCCTCCTCCGGCGTGGAGGCAGGAGGGAAGACAGGGCTGACACCTATTTCCACAAGTGTCTGTTTTGCCTTTACCCTGCTGCTGACGCCCTTTGCCCTGATGATTCCGTCGGCTGCAACGGCCCCTGCCCTTATTATCATCGGAGTCGGCATGCTAAGTTCCATGCGAAACATCAACTATGATGATTTTACAGAATCCTTCCCTGCGTTTATCTGTGTTGCCTTTACCATATTCGCCAACAATATTGCCAATGGAATCTGTGTGGCCCTGCCGGTTTACGTGGTGCTGAAGCTGGCTTCGGGCAAGATTAAGGAAATGCCCAAAATCATGTATGTACTGCTGGGAGTATGTGTGCTGTACTTCTACAGTATCATTAAATAGTTTATGTAAGAACGCTGGATTACGCCATTCTGCACGGATGTTTTTTGCAGGTGGCAAGGCTCACCGCCACCAGCAGGATTCCGCAGACAAGAGCGCCTGGAACGGTCTCGCCAAGCCCCCAGGGATTGCCGGCCAGTTTCCAGCCCACACATACCACAAAGCCGCCTGTCATGGCAGATATGATGCCCTGGCTGGTGGCTTTTTTCCAGTACAGGGCCGCCAGGGAGGGCAGGCCTGCCGCCGCCGCGTAGAAGGACCAGGCAAACATGAGCACATTGTAGGCGTTTTTAATGTACAGGGCGATGATTAAGGCACCCATGGCCAGTACCACGGACATGACACGGGACATGAGTATTTCATGCTTTTCCGTCATTTCCGGCATGAAATTTTTTCCCAGGTCATGTACAAAGGTCTGGACCGATACCAGCAGGTAGCTGTCCGCAGTGGACATCATGACTGACAGGATACCAGCCAGAGCCAGTCCTGTAAGGCCGGGGGGCAGGATGCTTACAGCCAGGGCAGGCACCACGGCATCAGAGCTTCCGTAGGAGGCCACCACGTCCGGCAGAATCTGCTGGCCTGCCAGACCCATGAAGAATACCAGGGCAATGGTTACCATGTAAATGGAAGTGCCCCAGAACATGCCCTGGGTGGCTGCCTTTTTGCTCTTGGCAGCAAAGGCCCTCTGCCACATCTCGGCACCGGCCAGGGTAAACACCAGATAGGTGACAATGTCGCCCAGGATGCTGCCGTTGATATGAGGCACCAGGTAGGATTTGTCCAGGTTCTGCCAGAAGGAGGAAAAACCGCCCAGATAACGAATGCTGGAAAAGGGAATGAGTATGTAGACAAAGATAATCAGCATGAAAAACTGGAGCACGTCCGTGTACACCACGCCAAAGAGTCCTGATGCAGCGGTATAGATGATGAAGATGAGAGTGGCCGCCAGGGCGCCGGCTTCATAGCTGATGCCGAATTCATTTCCCAGCATCTTGATGATGGTGGCGGTGGCAGTCACCTGGGCGGCCACTGTGCCCATCATGGTGAATACAATCATGAAAGCCAGGATGCAGCGGGCAGTGCTGTTGAACCTGTAGTTGAAAAGTTCCGGTATGGAGTTGATGTTTCTGGTGAAGCCAACCTCCTGTATGCGTCCGGCGATGGCTGAGAAGATAAACATGCCGATGAGATAGGGGATAGCGGTCATAACCGCCTTAAAGCCCGTGGTATAGGCAATGCCCGCGCGGCCCATCATGGCGCTGCCTCCTATGATGGACGCGCACACAGTGGCAGTCAGCACAAAGGGGCCCAGGGTTCTGCCTGCAACGTAGTAATCGCCTGTATTCTTGATTCGTTTGACGAACCATACGCCCACAAAAAGCATTCCTATCATGTAGAGAACAATGATGACCAGATCCAGGTTGGTAAGTTCATGCATAAATCAGATCTCCTTTCTTTGGGGAGCCGCCCTGGGAGGGGGAGGTGATGCAAAATATCCTTGGATGTATTCAGTTTTAGGTAAAGGAAAAGAACGGACTTAACAAAAGAAACCGTCTGCATGGATGCAGACGGAAAAGTATACGACAATACAGCAAAATGATTTACCAGAATGTCTTTGTCCCTCTTCCGCCTATGAGATTAGCTGCCGGGTTCGGGAAAGAAAGGTTCCCTATCATCCGGGAGCCGCGACAGGCTCAGACGGATGAATACACCCCTAAAAATCGGTTCTCCCACTGCTGCATAGCAGCATTAAGCGACTTGGTGATTATGTTAACATTATCTTAACATTAATATAACACAGAAACAGGAGCGTGTAAAGAAATAACCTGTCAGATTCAGCCCATATTCTGTCAGATTCAACTCGACATATCCGGCATTTAGCGTATAATAGATACAGGTATGAAATTAAATAAGACAGCCGGCGGCAATGGGATTTTGACGGCCGGGCTGTATCTGGAGGTATTATGTAATGGAAACGGGACCTATACGGGTGGCAATCATGGCAGACACCCATGGAGTGCTCCGGCCGGAGGTGGAAAGGATTCTGGAAACCTGCGATGTGATTGTCCATGCGGGGGACTTTGACAATCAGATGCTGTATCATAAGCTGAATGTGGACCAGCCCCTGTACGCGGTAAGGGGAAATAACGACAGGGGATGGTCGGGGGGCCTTGGACAGGTGAACCGGTTTGAAATCGGAGGGGTCAAATTTATCATGGCCCATGAGAGAGTGGATATCCCCAGCGTGCTTAAGGATATTCAGGTGGTCATATTCGGTCATTCCCATATGTATTATCAGCAGGAAATAAGCGGAAGGCTTTGGCTGAATCCGGGAAGCTGCGGTTATAAGCGTTTTACCCTGCCCCTGTCCATGGCTGTGATGACCATTGAGGACGGAACGTATGAGGTGGAGACCGTCTGGCTGGAACACGGGTACGGGACGCCCGGAGCAGCCACCAGCCAGAGGGAAAAGGCCAAAGCCAGTAAGTATGAAAAGCAGCAGAAACGCTATAAGCAGAAGCAGGCAAAGGGGGAAGGCCAGGCGGATAAGGCAAAGGGAGCAGTCAAGGCAGCCAAATATGGGGGACAGCCGGCAGCCAGGCAGGAAGCCGTCAAACCTGCCCCTGACCAGGAGAAGGAATATCTGTTCCTTATAGCGAAAATCCTGCGCCTGAGAAAGGCCGGTGAATCCAGAGAATGGGTTATCCGGAACCTGGGGGAGAATTTCAGGCTGGCGGCAACCATATACGATATATGCGAAAAAAAGCCGGACTCAAATGCCCGGCAGATTTTGGAACTGTTATTGGAACAAATTTCTTTTTAGTGGGAACGCTTTCCGGTGGATGGAACACAATGGGACACACACATCCCGGTGGAGGACACGCCATGGGACACACCGGCACAGCAAGTCAGGATAAAAGTGACCGCATGACGTGGGCATAGATTTCCTGGCTTTTTGTTTTCCAGGTATTGCACATGGCTTCTGCCTGCTCCCTGTCAGGGACGGATAAATCCAGCCGGATAAGGGTCGTCTTATTCTCGCGGACCTCACAGTGGACAATGTAGTCCTGATTAGTCCCCTTGTAGAAGTCGGCTGTGGTTCCCACCTCCTCCCGGAGGCGGAACTTATTCTCCTTGAGGTACTGGTCCATGTCCTCTATGATGGCAGAAGATATGTTCTTGCCAAAGAAATTGAGGGTTTCCTCCCCCTCCCTGGTGATGTCATACCGGGTGCTGTTGTGGCTGGCCTCCTTGTGGACCAGGCCGGCGTCTTCCAGCTCATTTAAGGCCTGCTGGAGGGTGAAATAGGTGGTGTATTCATGCTCTGTGAAAAAGTTGGTGAGCTGGGCGTTCGTCAGGGGGAAGTTCACCTGCTTCAACATATAGAGATTCATCAGTTTGTACAAGGTCATAGGTTCAGTAAGCATATTACACACGCTCCATCAGGGTTTTCTTATTATTTTCTAATGTGGTCCTTTACCGCGCTGCTGACAACATCTGCCACCCGCGGGTCAAAGGCTTCGGGAAGTATGTTCTCGTCGCTTAAATCCTTCTCATCCACCAGTCCGGCAATGGCTTCGGCGGCAGCCAGCTTCATCTCCTCGGTGATAGCGGAAGCACGGCCTTCCAGGGCGCCCTTAAAGATACCGGGGAATACCACTACATTGTTTACCTGGTTGGGGAAGTCGGAACGGCCGGTTCCAACCACACGCGCCCCGGCAGCCTTTGCCAGGTCAGGCATGATTTCCGGTACAGGGTTTGCCATGGCAAAGAGGATGGCGTCCTTATTCATGGATGCAACCATGTCCTGGGTTACGATTCCGGGAGCAGATACGCCCACGAAGATGTCAGCGCCCTTCATGGCATCTGCCAGGGTACCGGTCCTGTGCTCCAGGTTAGTCACGTCCATCATCTTTTCCTGCATCCAGTTAAGGCCTTCTGCACCCTTGCTTAGGATACCGCTCTTATCACACATGGTGACATGGAAAAATCCGTAGGTCAGAAGCAGCTTTGTGATGGCAATGCCCGCGGAACCGGCGCCGTTTACTACCACGCGGCAATCTTCCTTCTTTTTGCCGGTCAGCCTGAGGGCGTTGATGACGCCGGCCAGGACCACAATGGCGGTGCCGTGCTGATCGTCGTGGAACACCGGAATGTCCAGCCTCTCTTTTAATGCCTCCTCTATCTCAAAGCATCTGGGGGCCGAGATGTCCTCCAGGTTGATGCCGCCAAAGGCAGGCGCGATGCGCACAACGGTCTCAATGATTTCCTGGGTGTCCTGGGTATCCAGGCAGATGGGGAAGGCGTTGACGCCGCCGAATTCCTTAAAGAGAACAGCCTTGCCCTCCATGACCGGCATGGCGGCCTCCGGGCCGATATCTCCCAGTCCCAGCACAGCGGTTCCGTCCGTCACCACGGCCACCAGGTTGCCTTTTGCCGTATAGGTGTATGCCTCGCTCTTGTCCTCTTTAATTTTCAGACAGGGGGCAGCCACCCCCGGTGTATATGCTGTGCTCAGCTCATCCCTTGTGGTTAAAGGAATCTTGCTTGCCATCTCCAGTTTGCCGTGATTTTCCCGGTGCATTTTTAAAGCCGCCTCTGCATAATCCATATCCCGTGCCTCCCCGCGTCATTTTGTTCCGTACTATTTTTCATCTATATTATTCTTCATCAGCAGCTCTTTACCCGATATCCCGGGCTCAGTCATCCGCACCGGATCCAGGATATGGTCCAGCTCCTCCTCATCCAGCAGTCCCTCCTGGAGAATTATGCTTCTCACGGACGTGCCGGTCTGAAGGGCCTTCTTGGAAATATCCGCCGCCTTCTCATATCCCACGTGGGGAGAAAGGGCCGTAATGACTCCAATGCTGTTTTCCACCAGGGAGCGGCATCTCTCCTCATTGGCCGTGATGCCGGATACGCAGTTGTCCACAAATGTCCTGACCGCATAGGCCAGAGTGTCGATGGACTGGAACATACAGTAGAAAATAATGGGCTCAAAGGCATTCAGCTCCAGCTGTCCGGCTTCCGCCGCCATGGTGATGGTCAGGTCATTTCCAATGATGTTAAAGGCAACCTGGTTTACCACCTCCGGTATGACGGGATTGACCTTGCCCGGCATGATGGAGGATCCGTTCTGCCTGACCGGAAGATTGATTTCATTAAAACCTGCTTTTGGTCCTGAGGACATCAGTCTGAGGTCGTTGGCAATCTTGGACAGCGTCACCGCGCAGGCCTTGATTGCGCCCGATACAGCTACAAAGGGATCCAGATTCTGGGTGGCGTCAATCAGGTCAAAGGCCTGCACAAACTCCATGTTGGACACCTCCGCAAGATTGGGAACGATTCTTCTCAGATAAGCTTCATCCGCATTGATTCCTGTCCCAATGGCAGTGCCGCCCATGTTTAAGGTGCACATCTCCTCCATGGCCTTGTCCATACGGCGGATATCCCGCATGACAGCTACCGAGTACGCCTTGAATTCCTGCCCCAGACGGATGGGCACAGCGTCCTGCATCTGGGTGCGCCCCATCTTGATCACATGGTCAAATTCCTCCGCCTTATGGCTAAACTCCCTGTGAAGGCGCAGAAGCTCTGATTTCAGGTTTTTTAACAGCCGCAGGGAAGTCATCTTACCGGCTGTGGGAATCACATCATTGGTGGACTGTCCGCAGTTCACATGGTCGTTGGGGCTGACTATAAAGTAGTCTCCCTTCTGGCCGCCCAGAATCTCGATGGCGCGGTTGGCAATCACCTCGTTGGCATTCATGTTCAGGGATGTGCCAGCCCCGCCCTGAATGGGGTCAACAATAAAGTCCTCATGGAACCTGCCTTCCAGAATCTCGTCGCATGCCTGTACAATTGCCTCCGCTGTCTTTTTTTCCAGCAGCCCGATTTCGCAGTTGGTGATTGCCGCCGCCTTTTTTATGTATGCAAGACTGTTGATGATTTCCGGGTGCATATTCAGACCAGTAATCTGGAAATTCTCTGCCGCGCGCATGGATTGTACCCCATAGTATACATTTTCCGGCACATCCTTTGCGCCCACTGAATCCATTTCCACCCTGTAATCTTTTCTTCCGTCCATTTTAACGAAACCTCCCATATACGAATGATATAATATCAAGTTGATGTTATTATAAGGCTGGGGTATAATATAATCCAATACATATGGTTCTATATTGATTATAACTTTGAAAGTATACTTTTTGGAAAATAAAGGGGGATGTTATGTTTCAGGGAATGGAATACATCTACACGGTCTATCAGGAAAAAAGCTTTTCCAAAGCAGCCAGGAAGCTGTTCATATCACAGCCCTCCTTAAGCGCCACCGTAAAAAGAATTGAGGAACACATAGGCTATCCTATTTTTGACAGAAGTACAAAGCCCCTGACCCTCACTGAGTTCGGCAAACGGTATATCAGCTCTGTGGAACAAATCATCTCCGTAGAACATGAATTCAGCAGCTTCATGAACGACTGGGGCGGATTAAAAACAGGAAAACTGGTTCTGGGCGGCAGCAGTCTTTTTTCATCATGGGTGCTTCCTCCTCTGATTGGCAGCTT
>OKSH01003224.1_pt1 | contig 10733 bp, 7 predicted proteins | sample 1601231 | NCBI WGS metagenome assembly OKSH01 (sample SAMEA3541596, study PRJEB24748) | human gut metagenome | biome: human gut; feature: human-associated habitat; material: faeces | place: China | collected 2012 | reverse complement strand
TATAAAAAGTATTATAAATTAAATGATGAATATTATGATGAGATTATAGAGAAATTAGCTGAAAAAAGAGCTAATGCTTAGTAAGAAGGAGAGTATAATATGTGGTTAGGAGTAGATTATTATCCTGAACAATGGGACATATCAATGATAGATAAGGACTTAGACAATATAATAGAGCTTGGGAGTAATGTAATCAGGATAGGAGAGTTTGCTTGGCATATTATGGAAAAGGAAGAGGGAAAATTTGATTTTTCCTTCTTCGATATGGTTATAAAAAAAGCTAGTGAGAAAGGACTAAAAGTAATTTTTGGAACACCAACAGCTACAATTCCAGCTTGGCTTGCAAAAAAATATCCTGAAGTATTATCAGAATTTGAAAATGGTCAAAAAAGAAGATTTGGTGGACGTCATACAAGTTGCTATAACAGTGAAAAATATGTAGAGTATTCTAAAAAAATTGTAACAACACTTGTAGAACACTATAAAGATGAAAAAAATATAGTGGCTTGGCAACTTGATAATGAGTTTGGACATGAGGGAAGCGATGAGTGTTTCTGTAAATGTTGTGAAAGAGAGTTTCAAAAATTTCTTTCTAAAAAATTTGGTGGAGATATCAACAAATTAAATGAAACTTATGGAACAACTTTCTGGTCACAAGAGTATAACTCTTTTGAAGAGATACCTGTACCAGCTGCCACAATTACTACTCATAACCCAGCTTTAAGATTAGATTGGGAAAGATTTAGAAGTGAGAGTATTGTAAAATATTCAGATATGCAAATTGAGATAATTAGAAATATAATTCCAGAGGCAGTAATTATCCATGACTTCCCAGGTGGAGGATTAGATAAGCATGTGGACTACTCTAAGTTAGCAGAAAAATTAGATGTAGTAGCTTACAATAACTATCCAGTATGGGGAGGACAAAAGAAACCTATTCCACCTTGTGAAATAGCTTTTGGTTTGGATTATATGAGAGGGTTGAAAAGACAAAATTTTTGGATAACAGAGGGGATAATGGGAGCTCAAGGACATGATATAACTGGATATCTTCCAAGACCTAATCAAGCTAAGATGTGGTCATATCAAGGTGTAGCTAGAGGGGCTGAAACATTTATTTACTTCAGATATCGTGGAGCTACTAAGGGAGCAGAACAATTTTGTTATGGGGTAATAGATGCTGACAACCAAAAGAGAAGAAAATTTTATGAAGTTCAAAATTTCTTTAGAGTAGCTAAGGAAAATGAAAAATTTTTAGAAACTTCAATAGAGAGTAAAATAGCTATGATATATGACTATGATTCATTAGCATCTTTTAGAATACAAAAACAAAGTATATTATTAGATTGTCATAGTGAGATGAAGAGAATACATAAAGTTTTCTATGAAAAAAATATAATGATAGATATCATTCCTCATACAATGGATATTTTTAAATATGAAGTAGTAATCCTTCCATTTATGATAATTTGGAAAGAAAAGTTTGTAGCTAAGATAAAAGAGTTTGTAAATAATGGTGGTAAAGTTGTATTTACTTACCGTAATGCTATAAAAGATATAGATAATAACTTGACATTAAATGAGATGTTACCTGTAAGATATACTGATTTAACTGGGGTATATATAGAGGAAACAGAAAGCTTACAAGAGTATGATGAGCTACCATTAAAAGGTATAGGAGAATTTGAAGGAGTAGAGGGAAGAGCTGGAATATTTAGAGATATGCTTGTACCTACTACTGCACAAACTTTAATGAAATATGATGATAAATTCTATAATGAGTTTTCAGCTGTGACAAAAAATAAAGTTGGGGCTGGAGAGGTTTACTATATAGGTTGTGGATTAGAAGATAAACTTATGACTAAGGTTATGGAAAAAGTTCTTGAAGGAACAGATATAGTAGAGGAGATTACTCCTGAAGGTGTAGAGGTAGTTGAAAGAGGAAATCTAGAAAATAGAGTAAAAATCTATATAAATCATAATGATTATTCAGTTAAGGTAAAAGAGTTTGAGCTTGCACCTTTTGAGTGTAAAACTGTTAAATAACCTACTACTCTCTCTTGATTTCAATTTAAAAAATTAGAATAATTCAAGAATGACGAAGAACGAAAGTCATTCTTGAATTTTATTTATTAAGAATTTTTAATATTGACTATATAGTTTTATCTTTTACACTTTCTCTCTCAATAAGATTACAAGGCATAATAACTTTTTTTACCCCGTGTTCTCCTTCCCAAAGTTCTTCCATAAGTCTTATAGCTGCATCAGCATACTCTCTCATAAAAATTCTTATAGATGAAAGAGCTGGAGTAGCAAATTCAGAAAGAGGAGTATCGTTGAAGGTAATAATACTTACATCTTCAGGAATTTTTATATTTTTTTCACTAAAAGCTTTTAAAATACCAGAAGCAATAGCATCAGATGAGATAAAAAAAGCACTAGGTAATTTAGAATTTTTTAAAAATTTAATAATGTTATTATATCCAGATTTTGAATTCATCTCACACTCAACTATATATTTTTCATTAAAGAGATTATGCCCTTCTAAAAAACTTTTAAAATATACATATCTAGAATCTATCTCCCATTCTTTTGTATTACCAAAAGTATATTTGCTTCCAATAAAACCAATATCTTTATGCCCTTTATCTAAAAAATGTTTTAAAGCAATTCTTACTCCTAATTGATAGTTGGGAATAATACTGTGATAGGTCAACTCATCAGGAGATGAATCTATAAAAATAATATTTCTAGTATAGGATTCAAAATCAGCTATTTCCTCTAATGTAAATCTTCCTATTGGAAATATCCCATCTAATTTCTTTTTATTAATTTTTATAAAGTTTTTATCTTTATTTCTAAAAAGAGAGATAACCTCTATTCCTTTTTCTAAACAAACTTCTTCTAGAACATTTTTCATCATAATATAGTAAATATCTTTTTTCTGCTCTTCTAATTCAAACATTTGAGCTATACCAATCTTATACTTTTTAGCTTTTCTATCTTTGTATCTCTGTCCTATTGTTTTATAGTTTAATTTGTTAGCTATCTCTATAACTTTTTCTTTAGTTTTATTAGAAACATTTAAGGTAGTATCATTGTTTAATATTCTTGATACTGTTGTTATTGAAACATCGCTTAATTCAGCTATCTCTTTAAGTGTTGCCATAAATATCTCCTATCTCTATTTATCATAATTTTAGTTAGATATATAAGAAAATTCAAGAATGATGAAGATTGATAAGAATAAATAGAGCAAGTCAGCGAAGGTAAATGCTAAAAAACACAACTGTCTGAGACGAAGTCGAGTTTTGTGTTTTTAGTGAACCAAGCCATACTTGCTCTTTATTCTTTGAACGAAAGTCATTCTTGAAGTATTTTAATTAATTATAACGGTCTCTAATATTCTTCTTAATTTTTATATTTTGTTTATGAATATCTTGTTTAAAACAATAATTTTATGCTAGATGTAAATAGTGAGTACATACTAAGAAAAATACTATCAAAGCACAAGCATCAATTATAGTAGTAATAAATGGACTTGCTATAATAGCAGGGTCTAGTTTAAGTCCTTTAGCTATAATAGGAAGAGTACTACCTACAACTTTAGCTATAATTATTGTAATAAATAGGCTAAGAGATATAGCAAAGGAAACAGCGAAATTAATATCACTTAGGTAGTAAATAATTAAAAAGTTTACTACAGATAAAACTACACCAATTATTACACTAACTCTTAACTCTTTCCAAAATATCATACCAATATCAGATAACTCTATCTCTTCAAGTGCTATTCCACGAGTAATTAACATAGAAGATTGAGAACCAGCATTTCCACCAGTAGACATAAGCATAGGAATAAAAGAGATAAGTACAATAGCTGATTGTAAAACTCCCTCATAAGTTCTAATTATAATACCAGTAAAAGTTGCTAGTATCATTAAAATTAAAAGCCAACCTATTCTCTGTTTAACTAAAGAGAAAACAGATTCTTTTAAATACTCTTCATCAGATGGAGCCATAGCAGCCATCTTTTGCATATCCTCAGTATTTTCTTGGTCGATTACATCTACTACGTCATCTATTGTAATAATACCAACAAGTCTATCTTCATTATCCACAACAGGCATAGATGTCAAATCATATTTTCTAAAGTCAGAAGCGATGTTTTCTTGGTCATCAGTAGTATGACAACTTACAAAATTTGTTTCCATAGCTTCTCTAAGTGGTACATCATCATCTAAAAATATTAGTTTCTTAAGTGAGATATATCCTACAAGTTTTCTTTGATTATCTATTATATAACAGATATCAATAGTTTCATTATCAATTCCAAATCTTTTGATAGAGTGTAATGCTTGTCCAATATTCATATCATTTTTTAAAGATAGATACTCTACAGTCATAACACTACCAGCACTATTTTCTGGATATCTTAAAAATTGGTTAATCAAATTTCTCATATCAGAAGAAGTATTTTGTAGAATTTTATCTACAATATTTGCTGGCATCTCCTCTATAAAGTCAACAGTATCATCAATAAACATATCATTTACAATATTACGTATCTCCTCATCAGTTATGTTTTCAATGATTTCTTGTTGCTTATCAGAAGAAAGATAAGAAAAAATATCTGCTGATAAATTTTTAGGTAAAATTCTAAAAAGTTTTAAGCTTTGCTCTTTGCTCATCTCCTCAAATAGCTCTGCTATATCAACAGGTTGTAGATCAACTAATATCTCCCTTACTTTGTTAAGCTGATTAGTCTCTAATAAATGATAAATATCTTCCAACGGAACCTCCATATAAAAAACCTCCACATAATAAAATTTCTCTCTATATAGATTACCATTTTAATTGAAAAAAGGCAAATAAAAATTCTATATTACTACAAAAGATTTAATAAATATTGTATAATATATTTGAATGAAAAATTAGGAGGATAAAAATGAATATAAAAGCTAGAGTTATCAGCTTAATTAAAGAAGTAGAAAATGGAAAATTTTCTAATATAGCATTGAATGAATATTTTAAAGAGAATAATCTTTCTAAAAAAGAGAGAGGTTTTATAACTGAGCTTTTTTATGGAGTAATTAGAAATAAGATATTTCTTGACTATGAGATAGATAAAAGAACTACTACTATAAAAAAAGATTGGATAAGAAATATTTTGAGAATATCTATGTATCAAATAAGCTTTATGAATAGTGATGATAAAGGAGTTATCTGGGAAGCCACAGAGCTTGCTAAGAAAAAATTCAGTGTTCCAGTTGGAAAATTTATCAATGGAGTATTAAGAAGCTATCAGAGAGAGTGGCAAGAAGATGTAAAAGAGTTAAAAGAGAGTGGAAAAAATTATATATATCTTTCATACCCAGAGTGGTTTTATAATAAACTTGTTTCTGAGTATGGAGAAGAGGAGGGAGAGTTATTTCTACAATCTCTAAAAAAAATTCCTTATATCAGTTTTAGAGTAAATAGATTAAAATATAGCTGTGAAGAGTTTGAAAAATTATTAGAAGAGAAAACTATATTGCAATTTGCACAAAAAATAGATATAATAAAAAAAGTGGATAGTGTATACTATGTAGATTCTGGAATATTACTGTATAGTGATGAATTTAGAGATGGAAAAATAATAGTACAAGATGCCTCATCATATCTATCAGCTAGAAATTTAAATCCAAAACCTGATGAATCAGTACTAGATACTTGTAGTGCTCCAGGTGGAAAGACTGCTGTACTAGGAGAGCTTATGGAAAATAGAGGAGAGCTATTAGCCCTAGACATATATCCACATAAATTAAAATTAATAGAAGAAAATTGTCATAAATGTGGCGTAGATATTGTTAGAACTGTGAAGATGGATGCTAGAAAATTAAAGGAGCAAGGAAAGAAATTTGATAAGATATTAGTAGATGCTCCATGTAGTGGTTATGGTGTACTTAGAAAAAAACCAGAGGCTATATATAATAAAAATTCTGAAAATGTAGAGGAATTAGCTAAACTTCAGTTTGAAATTTTAGAATCAGCTTCTCAAGTTTTAAAAGATAATGGAGAATTGGTATATAGTACTTGCACTATTTTAAAAGAGGAAAATGGAGAAAATATTAAAAAGTTTTTAGAAAAATATCCAAATTTTGAAACAGTAGAGCTATATATTCCTGAAAACGTAAATGGAAGCTATGACAATGTAGGTGGATTTACTGTAGATTATAAAGAGGATATTTTAGATGGATTTTATATAGTAAAACTTAAAAAAAATAAATAGAAAGGATAGTTATGTTAGAAGAATTAAAAGAAGCAAATGAATATATAATAAGCAAGATAAAAGAGAATGATGAATTAATACTTGAGATGGAAAAATATGCTAGGGAGTATAATGTTCCAATAGTTACTAAAGAGGTAGCTGAATATCTTAAATTTATAGTAAAAAGTAATGGGATAAAAAATATATTAGAAGTAGGAACAGCTATTGGTTATTCTGGAATATTAATGGCTAAAGAGATAGAGAAAAATGGTGGAAAACTTTATACAATAGAGATAGATGAAGAAAGATATAATCTAGCTCAAGAAAATTTTAAAAAGTCTGGATTAAATAATATTGTATCTATAAAAGGAGATGCAGTAGAAGAGATTAAAAAAATAGATGAAAAATTTGATTTTGTCTTTATTGATGCTTCTAAGGGACACTATATGGAATTTTTTGAAGATTCATATAAATTATTAAATAAAGATGGAATAATATTTATTGATAATATTATGTTTAGAGGATATCTATATAAAGAGTATCCAAAGAGATTTAAAACAATAGTAAGAAGGTTAAATGAGTTTATTGAGTATCTATATTCAAGAAATGGAGGAGAGTTTGTACTTCTTCCTTTTGGAGATGGAATAGGACTATTTAGAAAAAAATAAATATTGTAAGAAAATTGCTAAAATCTTTTTTATGAGGTATACTCATATTAACAAACTAGGATTATACAAAGTAAGGTGATAATGATGAGTAAACCTAAAATATTAACAAGAAAAAAATTGAGAAAAGAGGTTCTTGAGCAAATAGAAAATTTTCCAATAGAAGCTCCAAGAGATTATAATATGGCAGATTGGAAATTTGAAAAATTAATAGAGCAGATAAAAACTTTTGAAGAAGATTTAGATGATGACCATGAGGTAGCTTTAAAATTAGCTTCTTTTGGTTCTGCTGTAGTTATGTATGTGATGACAATAGGCTATCAAAATCCTGATATGCTTTATTTTTATGGATTTGTAGATGGACAGCCAGCTCAACTTATTCAGCATATGAGCCAACTTAATTTTTTGATTACTTCAGTAGAAAAGATAGATAAGGATAAACCAGCTAGACGTATTGGTTTTGCTCTTCCAACCTTAGATAAAATAGAAGAGAAAATTGAAGATTAACACAGATTAATATTGAGGAGTAATGATTATGAGTGAAAAAAAATAGTTGACATAAAAAGTATTTTAAAAAATAAAGCTTTAGATAATAAAAAAATAAAATTGAAAGCAGAAGAGTTGATGAAAAAAAATATAACTGCTATGAGATACTTACAAGATAAGTAGTGGTATTTATGAATAGTAAATTTTATTCAGAAGAGGCAGAATATTTATATAATTTGATTATAAGCTTTAATAATGAATAAGTTTAAAGATGAATTAAATACAAGAGGGAAAAATTCCCTCTTGTATTTAATATATTAATCTTAGAAAAACTCTCCATTATCGCAGTAGTTTTCTCCTTGAAGTGGGAAGAAGATTACACAACAATCTTTGTTTCCATTGATTTTTTTAATAAATTTTGTAATGAAGTCAGCAACTTGTTTTTTAACCTCTGGAGTTCTTTCAAACCAGAAAAGTTCAACAAAAGTGTACCCTTCTACAATCTTTCCATCAAAAATATACTCAGTGTCAATGTGCTCAATAGTAAACCAAGTTCTGTCACATTTTACTATTTCAGTAAGTCCATCTATAAGTTCCTTACTATTTTCAATAATTGGTTGTTTAGCCATTCCTCTAATTTTTAAATGTGGCATATGATTCCTCCTTTTAGATTTTTTCTTTTTCTGGGATTAAAGTAACATCAATATAGTTTTTAAGATTAATTGCTTTTCTATTTACCTTCCATAGATTTTCCTTTGTCATAAGCTCTCTATACTCCTTTGGAGTAGCTAATTTATAATCAGGAACAGTAATTTTTTGATATAGATAATTAAGCCAAAAACTATTTTCTTTTACCTCTGTATTATACGATAATTCATAATTTTTTACAACACTATTAATTTTTTCTTTTTCAATATCACTGTATAGAAGTTTTTCCAAAGTTTTTAAGACAGCTTTTTTAATCTCTTCAACTCTTGCTACATCACAACTATATGAGATAATCAATTTATCTTCTCCATAATTGTTAGGAGATAGAGAAACTTTTGAAGAGATAGAGTAGACACCACCAATTTTTTCTCTGATATCTTCTATTAGTGCAATATCTAAGATTTGAGAAAAACCATTATAAAGGGTTTTTTCCTCATATCCATACTGAGAGTTATATGGGAAGATAAGAGTTATTGTAGCTTTCTTATCTACTCCTTTTATAACATCTTTTTTTATGATGTTTTTAGGAACATTTAGATTTAATGGTTTTACATTACTATTGTCCTCTTGGCTAGGTAGAGAGGCAATATATTTTTTTAAATAATTTTCTAATTCCTTTTCTTCAAAAGAACCAACTACAACTAAATTAAATTTTGAAAAATTATCAAACTTATTTTTGTACTCTTTCATAATTTTTTCTGGAGAGATTAGTTGTATATCTTCTAAAGTAAGAGGGTTTCTTCTGGGATGATTTCCACTATATATTTTATTTATCTCATCACTATAGACAGCTCTTGGAGAATTATTTTTATTGATTACACTCTCTCTTAGCTCTGTAATAGTATTATCAAGGATTACTTTATCAATCTTAGGTTCATAGATAAGATAGTTCATATATTCTAAAGCTATTTCTAAATTTTTCTTATCTGTGGAAATTAAAAATCCTTGCTCATAATCTTCAATGTATGATGAGATAGAGAAATTTTTCCCCTTCATAAAAGTTTCTATATCTTTAGGCTGTAATATACTAGCTCCAGATTGCTCTACTACTGAGGTAGCTATTGAAGAGTTAATAAATGATTCATAGTTATCATCTGAGTTCCCCTCTTGTTTGAAAAATTTTATATATATCTTATCCTTATCAAAGTCAGTTTTTTTAGTATAAACTTTTATTCCATTAGAAAGAGTATAGTTTCCGTTCTCTTCTTTGATAAAATTTCCCTCACTTACATTAAGAGGAGGAAGTGTGACAGGTTTAATAGAAAAATCAAACTCCTCTTTAAGTTTATTACTATTTTTTATTATTTTTTCTAATTGTTTATTATCGATTTTACTTTGTTCTGTACTAGTTGTTAGGAAATAAAGTGAATCTTCTTTAAAAATTTTTTTAAATCTCTTTTCTAAATCTTTTGTAGTAATATCATTTACAAGTTTTAAATAGATAGCAAACTCTTGTTCTATGTCCATAAAACTCTCTTTAGATATCACATACTCTACTAGTGAATCAGCATAGGTATCGTGGGTAATACTCTCTTTGTTTGCCACCATATTTTTATAGTTGTTTATTAAATTTTCTTTTTCTAATTCTAATTCATATTCACTGATACCATTTTTTAATGATGATTTAAAAAATTGATTGAAAAGAGTTATTCCTTCTTCTAGCCTATCATTTTTTATAACAGTTGCAGAGGTAAAAATATCTCTTGAATTACTCATATCGTATTTATATACAAGAGATTGTAAAAAAGGTGTGTCCCCATTTTTTTGTAAATTAGCAAGTCTTGTATTTAAAATATTAAAAAGTAATTGGTCAATAATATATTTTTTCATAGATTTTTCATCTTTTACAATATCCCTATCTAAAATTTTTGTAATTGTAAAGGTATTGTATCTAATCTCATCATCAGAGAAAGTTATATACTTATTTTTTAAATCTTTTAATTTATACTCTTTAGGACTCTCTCCTTTTCTACTTCCAGAGTAGTTGAAATATTTATGAATATAGCTTTCTACTTGGTTTGTATCAAAATCTCCAACAGCTATAACAGAGATATTTTCAGGTTGGTACCATTTCTCATAAAATCCTCTCACTATTTCTTGAGTAGCTCCGTTAATAGTTTCAGGTAACCCAATAGGAAATCTATCATAGTATCTTGAGCCTTCAAACAAAGCTTTCTTTTGTACATCTCCTAATCTTTGAGTTAATCCCTGTCTTAATCTCCACTCCTCTATTACAACTTTTTTTTCACTCTCTATCTCTTGAGGATTTAGGGTAGCTTCACTTGCCCACTCTCTTAAAACTTCAACACCATCTTCTAACTCCTTAGGGGTAGTAGGAACAAGAAGTTTATATACAGTTCTATCAAAAGAGGTATAGGCATTTAAATCTCCACCAAAACTAAGTCCAATAGATTGAAGATATTTTATCATCTCATTTTTTTCAAATTTAGTAGTACCATTGAAAGCCATATGTTCCATAAAATGAGCTATCCCCTGTTCGTTATCCTCTTCCATAAGAGAACCAGTTTTTACTACTAAACTGAGCATAGCTTTATTTTCTGGCTTTTTATTTTTATAGATATAGTAATGAATTCCATTTTCTAATTTTCCTGTAATTAGATTTT
>OKSH01003219.1_pt1 | contig 10742 bp, 10 predicted proteins | sample 1601231 | NCBI WGS metagenome assembly OKSH01 (sample SAMEA3541596, study PRJEB24748) | human gut metagenome | biome: human gut; feature: human-associated habitat; material: faeces | place: China | collected 2012 | reverse complement strand
AGAATTGGGGCGGGATTTTAACAAATCCCACCCCAACTATTGACAAAGAGCCAAATAACAAAACATTACATCAAAAGCTCCCCGGCCACATAATGAGACCGGGGAGCAACTGTCGCTTATCTATTCGATTATTTCTGCATCTCGAGTACATCTGCAAATGCCTGGATAGCTGTGCTTGCCTGACCGAAGTCACGCATCTGCTGATCGATACCCAGTTTGATATGCGGAATACCTGCATTATTTAATGCCTTCTTTAAGTATGGATACTCCATTTCCTCCGGGTCACAGAACTGTTGCATGAACAATACCAGTCCCTGAGCGCCGCTTTCCTTTACCATGTTGGCAATGAATTCGCCGCGGCGGTTCTCTGTAGATTTTGGATCGTACAGAAGAACGTCATAGTCCATATTGGCAAACTGTTTTGCCAGTGCCATTAATGCATCTGCCTCATCCTCCGGAGCGTCTACACGGAAGGAACGGCTCTCATGGCCAACGTCGTCTGCGGCGATGGCAATGTTGTTCTCTTCGAAGATTTCAAGAAGCTTTGGATTGTCACAGATAATACCGGATGTAACAACCTTGGTTCCCTGCCAGTCACAGACAGGAAGTTTTTCAAGCTCTGCGTTCAATTCTTCCAGCTTCTCTATGTATTCCGGTTTCTCCATAAAGAAGAAGGATTTCAGTACTGCAGAACGCTTGGTTGGTGTAATGACATCGCAGTGTGCGCTTGCCAGTTCTACGAATTTACGGCGGGCCGCACGGCTCTTATTGTATACTTTGATGGCATCCTGAATCGCCTCGTTGGTAATCTCTTTACCGGCAACTTTTTCCAGTTCTTTCTTAACATTTGTATACTGGTCAACACTGAACTGAAGACCGAAATCTTCAAAACGGTTCTGAGGCTGAGCAAGGAAGATAACTGCCATCTTATCTCCCATAGCAACACGGAAGTTCTGGCTCATTGGGCGCAGTGTATCACAGATGGTTGGAGTAATGATTCCGTCCAGCTGATCCATTGTGCCGTCTAACAGCATCTCCAGAGCAAGCTGTGCGATAGTGCAGTAGAAAGTTGCACAGTATTCTTTAGCACGGCTGATAGTCTTGTTATTGGAACCCCAGATTCCCATCGGCACCATACCTGCGGCATAAACAAGCTCTTCCGGTGCGTAATACGGCAGAACACCGATTACTTTCTTGCCCTGAGCTTTATATTCAGCAAGCTGCTGTTTTGGAGTGGCAGCCTTTACTTTAAATTCATCCAATAATGCGTTGATACTCATCCTTACTTTGCCTCCTTTGCCTGCTTATTTGCTTCCATTGCCTCCACAAGGCCCTGTACTCGGGTCTCATACTGAGCGGCATTGAAGTTACGCGGGTCAGCCTGGTCACCGTCGAAACCTGCGCATGGAACGCCCAGATCTTCAGTGAAACGGCGCTGCATCTCAGCCATATAACCGCTCCACGGTTTACAGCTTCTGTTATAATGAACAAGAACGCCATCTACCTTATTGTCGCGGCAGATACCTTCACGCCAGTCAACACCCTGTTCGATGCAGACGGAGTTCGGAGCTTTGTAGTAAGCGCGGGCCATCTCATCGATGTTGTTATAAACAAAACCGAAAGCTGGTGCATAAACAACGGCAGTAACGTTGACGCCATGCTCTTTCAGAGGTTTGAACAGGTTAGGCAGCTTCGGCCAGCAAGGAATACCCTCGAACATAACACGGTATTTCTCCGGGAACGGAGTTGTCGTCTCACCCTTCTTAACTGTCTCTTCCAGATCGTCTGCCAGAAGCTCAAATGCCTCAGCGGCTTCCACTCTGGCACGTGCAGTTACGACGTCAGCCATATGGTTGAACAGGTCGAAACCGCTGTATGGAGCCGGTTTATACTGAAGATAATCGCAAACCTTTAACCATGCCTGTGCGGTACGGTTAGCATTGGAACAGGCTTTTTCAAACTTCTTCTCGTCAAATTTCTTGCCTGTGAGTTCTTCTAACTGCTTAATTGCCTTATCGAACTGAGCGCGTACATATTTTACATTATCGTCATGAACCTCTACTGTATTGTTATACGGAATATCAATCATGATCAGCGGTACGTTGCACATACGGGCAATATTCTCATACCATTTGGTCATACAGTTGCAGATATTGTTACAGCAGAGAACGAAGTCCGGCTGCGGAATACGCATCTGACGGATTGGAGAGATTGCCTCCAGACGTCTTTCTTTCTCCGGGCAGTCCGGAAGAGCTTCAATCTCAAGCAGATTGTCCAGTACAAGATAAGGAGTCTGTGTCTTTGGATCTTTCTTTGGTTTACCGGTTGCTTCGTCGATTACCACATTGCCTTCTGCGTCTTTTAACGATTTGCCTGTAGCAGGATCGATGATGTATTCACCGGTTTCAGCATCATATTTGCGTGATACACGCACACCGGCTGCATAAGCCAGACTGATACGGGCATATCCGCAGATATCGTTGTCATAGCCAAGATCCTCAGCGGCCTGGCACATCATCTCACCGTAACGGTTTGCAGCGATGCCGGCAGCCTGGTTCTCCGGATACATAACATTCAGATCAAAAGCTGCTGCAAGCTCACAAGGGAACTTGGATGAGGACCAGCCGACTAACTCGCCTCTTGCTTTGGCCTCGCGCGCATCTTTGTGGACGTCATCAACGACCTTGCGAAGTGCGAGAACGCCAGGACTAACTTGTTTTGCCATAATAATTATCCTCCATTCTTTCTATGAATTGCTTTGACGGCGGCTGGCCGCCTGCCATGCAAGCAGGGCGGCGCCAAGCGCGCCATTATACTGTGTCAGCGGGGAAGTGTTGATCGGACATCCCAGCTCATCCTGAAGCGCCTTTACAACGCCTTCATTCTGAGCCACTCCGCCGGTCATAACGACATCCGGTACCACACCGATACGGTGGGCAAGCCCTGTGACACGATGAGCCACCGAGCGATGGATTCCGTCGATAATATCACATTTATCGGTTCCCATTGCCAGCTGGCTTATAACCTCACTCTCGGCGAAAACGGTACAAGTGGAACTGATTCCCACTTTCTTCCGGGACATGGCGCCGAGTCTTCCCAGATCTTCAACCTTTACTTCCAGAACACGCGCCATAACATCCAGGAACCGTCCCGTTCCTGCCGCACACTTGTCATTCATCTGGAAATTGGTCATTGCACCATTATCTATATGCAGAACTTTTACGTCCTGTCCACCAATATCAATGACAGTGTGGACATTTGGAAACAGAAAAGTTGCACCCTTGGCATGGCAGGAAAGCTCGCTCATCTGTTTATCGGCAATGCCATCCATCAAAGAGGTACGGCCGTAGCCTGTTGCCAGCGTATATGCCATGTCTTCCTTCTTCATGCCTGCCTCATTTAGCACGGCTTCAATCGCGCGCTGCGGTCCGCTGGTACCTGCGCCTACATCTATCAGTGATTTGGCCACAATCTCTTTGCCATCTTTTAAAACGATGCACTTGGAGGCTGTGGAACCGACGTCGATACCTAAAGTATAAATTCCGCTCATAGTTATTTATGTCTCCTCCGTTAACTGAGTGTTGGGGTGGTTGGGTAGGTTGAAAACTTGAAGCAAAGATATGTCCTTGCAGTGCTGCTCGATTCCGCTTTGCTACATCTCGCTCACGGGCAGGCGCCCTATGAAAAAAGACGAATTAAATTTTTCTTATGTGCGAGCACAACGTAAAATTTAATTCGTCTTTTTTCGCACTGCATTTGCTTACGTGGACATTATACCACACCCACCACTAAAAGTCGCTGGAAAATGTTTAAAACGCTATAAAATTATTGATAAGACTGTTATTAAAAAACCTTTATCTGCCTGGACATACAGATAAATCGAGCAAAGGTTCCAGCAGCCTCTGCCCGATTTATCTGAAAAGTCTCAGACTTTTTTACTATCTACTATCGTACTATCATCTATCAATTGTTTGAATTACGTGGCGTTTTTTAACTATACATTCACTTTTTTTACAGTTACAAATTCATTATTTACCAAATGTCTCGAATTCACGTGTGCTTCTTGGTGTCAGCATCTGATGCATCGGGCAGATTGACTGCGGATTCTGATAAGCAGCCTCTGTAAATGCCTGGATGTATGGACGCACCTCTGTCATGTCGACAATCTCATCTACCATACCTTTTTCCGTACAGTATTTTGGACGGGACTTATCTGTGTACATCTGAATCATATCGTTCATTTTACCGATGATTGGCTGCAAATCTTCGCCTGCTTTTTTCGCTTTAACCAGTTTTCTGGAGTACATAGCGTTTGCAGCAGTTTCACCTGGCATTACATAGTACTCGCAAGCACCTGTACCAATAGAGAATACGTTGGTATTGTTGCCCTGTGGGCCGCCGAGTACATAGTGAGCGGCTGCACTTGCCTTACGGATTGTGATCTCTAAGGACGGCAGTTTGGAGTTTTCGATGGAGTAGATCAGGGACTGACCTAAACCAAGAAGCTCAGCTTTCTCAGCCTCGTCGCCTACGTCGATACCGGTTGTATCCTGTAACCAGATTAACGGAATACGGTCACGGGCACAAAGTGTAACGAACTCGTTCATCTTGATAAGACCCTGACGGTATAACTTTCCACCGATACCTACAGAATTCTGTTTGTACTCCGGATAGTTCATCAGCAGACCCTGTACGTTAGCGATAACGCCTACTAAGAGACCGTTAACCTTTGCAAGACCTGTTACCATCTCCGGACCGTAGCCCTTCTTGTATTCGGAGAACTCACTGTTGTCGAACAGACGGGCAATTACTTCGTAAATGTCGTATGGACGTTTCTGGTTCATCGGGATGATGCTGTACAGATCCTCAGCCGGAAGCTGCGGAGCCTTTGGTGTATCAACGCGGAAGAACTCTAAGTTGTATGCAGGCAGGTAGCTGATGTATTTCTTAATACCATCGATTACGCCTAAGTCGTTCTGGTATACTTCACGGAAGAATCCTGTCTCGTCATAGTGGATCGGAACAGATCCCGGTGCCGGAACTTTCAGCTTGCTGTTTTCGATCTGAGCGGCAATAATCTGCTCTGCTGCTTCATCATCAATGTATCCCTTCGGATTCATACCGGATAAGATACCAGCTCCGCCGACTGCCATGTTGGCATCCTGATGTGCAATCAGAATCGTTGGGGAAATGCTGTGGTATCCGCCGCCGGCCGGGTTAGTTCCGTAGATTCCTACGATTACCGGAATACCTAACTGGTTTAATTCAGAATTGCGGAAGAACGGTGTACCGCCGCCACGTCTGTTTGGATATACCTTGTCCTGGTTCGGGAATTCTACACCGGAGCAGTTCAGCAGGTAAATTAACGGAAGATGCATCATCTTAGCAGCGTCTGAGCAGCGAATCAGATTCTCTGCCTGTCCTGGTACCCATGCGCCGGCCATCTTCTTGTTATCGGAAGCTACAATATAAACCCATTTTCCATCTACACGGCCAAGACCGTTCACGATGTTTGTTGTGCCGAATTTGTTGTTCTCAGGATTGAAAAGGCTGTTTAACGGGCACCATGTACCTGGATCGATTAATGCGTTGATACGCTGCATTGCAGATAACTGCCCACGCTCATTTAACTTCTCTTCAGAAGTAATACCGGCATCAAGAGCTTTTTTAATAGACTCATGGATGTCGCTTTCAACAGCTTTGATCTCCTGCTCATTTTCCGGATTTGGATTAACCAGCTCTTTACCGATTGTAGGCATGTTCTGGAAATATCCTGGCATTGAATACATATTCATGTCTTCATTTCTCCTATTCTATAATTACTCAACTATTGTTATACCGCTGCGGAAGTTTTCGGCCGCCGCAGCGTATGTAGGATCTTTTTGTTTACAGTAAATTAGTTAGCCGGCTCTTCCTTCGGAACCTGGATAAATGCCTGTCCGGGATCGATCTCCTCACGGATCATGCGGATAACTTCCGGTGCCGGTGCATCCAGCTTAACTGCTCTGGAAACGTCGATATCGAATCCTGTATTCTCGATAACGTCTTCCGGTGAAGATGTCTCATAGTAGCCTGCAAGGTACATTCTCTTTGTCTTCTCGTCAAATTTGAGGATACCGCGGTCGGTAACAACTGCCTGAGGTCCACGGTTGCCCGGAAGGCCGAGTCTCTCGCGTCCGCCAGGTCCGTCAATCCAGCCCGGGCTTGTAACGTAGTCGATCTTCTGCATGAAACGGCGTTTTTCGTGCTGAATCATGATGATTGTGTTAGAGAAGGTTGCGATTGCGTTTGCACCGCCGGAGCCTGTGAAACGAGTCTTCGGAGCGTGATAGTCACCGATACAGGTGGAGTTCACGTTTCCGTATGGGTCGATCTGTGCGCCGCCGATGAAAGCGATCAGTCTGTCTGTGTCATGCAGCCACTCATTTGCCTCAAATCCGATAAAACGGATATTAGGCCACTGGCATCCGCAATGAGCCATAAAACGAAGGTCACCTACGGAACGCGGAACCTCGATTGGTGAGCAGTCCATCAGTCCGCTCTCAACGATCAGGTTGCATTTCGGTGCGAATAAACGTTTTGCAACGGATGCACCGATTAACGGAAGTCCGGTACCTACGATTGCAATATTGTCATTTGTGATCTGCTGGGCAAGTGTAATTGCCTGCATTTCTTTGTTTGTATACTTTGTGTAGTCAGCCATGATTAATCCTCCTTGCTCACATCTGTAGAATATCCATATCCATCAGATACTTTCAATTTAAGGAGACGGTTAATACCGATCTTCTCAAGAAATTCTGCATTATCTTTGATATCATAAATATACTCATTTAAGAATGCCTTGAAATCTTCTTCCGTCTTGCTGGCTGAACCATATGCTTTCAGGAAAGCGTTGTCATAGTCATAATAACCATAGCACTGTGTCGGGAATGCACCGTAAGGAACCTCGCAAACTGCGTCAACTGCAAAGCAAGGAATCTTTGTCAGTGTAGGATCTCTGCGGATCACGTCGTTGCTTACCAGTTCTTCACATGTAACGATAACTTTCTTGGCAGCTACAACGATATCAATATCATGGAACTCATCGCCCAGAAGGATACATGTTCCGTCCGGAGATGCCTTCTGAACATGGATGATAGCGGTATCCAGCTCAGGAACAGGAAGTGCTACTACCTTCTCACCCGGTTTGAATGGGTTCTCAACATATACGAACTTGTCATCGGAAAGTTTGTCAATTGTCTGACGAACTTCCTTGCTGATTCCCCACTCGTCTACCAGTCCGGATCCGATCATAAAGCGCACTGGTAAAAATGGAAGTCCTAAGGAAGCGGCATGAAGCATGAACATGATAGCATCCTGAGAGTAATCCTCATAGATCAGCTCGCCTGCTTCGATTTTCTTACGGAAGCGGCGGGATACATTGGTTACACCGGAATCAGCCGTATAGCAGTTGATATATGCTTTTACACGATCCTCACCAATTAACATATCCCAGTCAGAACCGGCAGGACCGGCCCATGCAATAAAATCTTTTTTGCCCTGACGAAGGATCTCGCGGACTGCTGCCATCGGTTTTTTGTTGGTTGTAAAACCACCGAAGGAGATCGAATCGCCGTCTTCTACATACTTAGCAACCGCCTCTTGTAATGTACACACTTTATTACTCACAATAAAGCCTCCTTTTATTAAAATTTTCAATGACTACCGTAAATTATTTAAAAATCAGCATGAAGAAACCGGCTGCCACAGCAGAACCGATAACACCTGCCACGTTTGGTCCCATCGCGTGCATCAGAAGGAAGTTCGTCGGGTTCTCTTTAGAACCAACTGTCTGAGATACACGTGCTGCCATAGGAACGGCAGAAACACCTGCGGAACCGATAAGAGGATTGATTTTTCCTCCTGTTACCACACAGAGAAGCTTACCTAACAGGACACCGCCCACTGTTGAGAAACAGAATGCCATAAGTCCCATGGCGATGATAGCGATTGTCTGTACACGAAGGAAGATATCTCCGTTTGCCGTAGCACCTACTGTTGTGCCGAGCATGATGGTTACGATGTTACAAAGCGCATTCTGTGCCGTGTCGGAAAGACGCTCAACAACGCCGGACTCACGGAACAGGTTACCAAGCATCAGCATACCCAGAAGCGGGGCTACCGACGGAAGAAGCAGAGAACAGAACAGTACTACGAATACAGGGAATACTACTTTCTCTACTTTGCTTACCTTGCGGAGCTGTTTCATAACAATGGCTCTCTCTTTTTTCGTGGTAAGCAGTTTCATAATCGGCGGCTGAATCATTGGAATCAGGGCCATATAGGAATATGCGGCAACCGCGATTGGCGCTACCAAATCCGGTGCCAGATTGTTGGCAATATAGATAGCTGTAGGGCCGTCAGCTCCTCCGATGATACCGATGGCAGCTGCTTCGCCTACCGTAAAGAGGCCCGTTGCATTAGCCAGCATAAATGCGATATAAATACCGAACTGCGCCGCAGCACCAAGCAGTAAGCTTATCGGGTTCGCAATCAAAGGTCCAAAATCTGTCATCGCTCCTACACAGAGGAAGATAAGACAAGGGAATAAGCTGGATTTAACTCCGCCGTACATGATACGCAGAACACCCTGGGTGTACCATGGCTCGGATTCCTTCATTAAATCTGCCAACGGCAGGTTTGCAAGAAACATGCCAAAAGCGATTGGAAGCAGAAGAAGCGGCTCGTACTGCTTTTTAATCGCCATGTATAAAAGGACAAAGGAAATGGCAAACATAACCAGATTTTTCCAGGTAAGTGCCGTAAAACCGGATTGTGCCAGCATTTCCCCCATGATTTCAAAAAAGTTCATTACTCTACCTCCTAGTTAAGGACAACCATGGCAGCTCCAGTGTCTACAGGATCTCCTGCCTTAACAAGAATCTGGCTTACTGTGCCGTCTGCCGGTGCAACAATTTCTGTTTCCATCTTCATAGCTTCCATAATCGCTACTACATCGCCGTATTTAACTACCTGTCCTGCTGTTACCTTCACATCCAGAACTTTACCCGGCATTGGTGCCTCTACCGTTGTGGCGCCTGCTGCTGCCGGAGCCGGTGCTGCTACAGGTGCTGGTGCTGCTGCCGGGGCTGGTGCTGCTGCCGGGGCTGGTGCTGCTGGGGCCGGAGCTGCCGGTCTCTGTACCGGTGCCGTGCTTGCCAGTGCTGGTGCCTTAGGAGCAGCCACACCGTTGCGGTCCAGAGATTTGTAGCCTTCTACTCTCTCTACTTCAACTTCATATCTTTTGCCATTGATCGTAGCAATATATTTCATAATCTTTTTACATCCTTTCGATTGCTTTCATGAATCCTATCTTTTTAGTTCAGAACAACCATTGCGGTTCCGGTCTCCACAGCATCTCCTGCTTTCACAAGGATCTGTGCAACCGTACCGTCTGCCGGTGCAACGATTTCAGTTTCCATCTTCATAGCTTCCATTGTGATGACAACCTGGCCGAATTTAACTGCCTGGCCTGCTGCCACTTTTACGTCAAGTACTTTACCTGGCATTGGAGCTTCTACTGTTGTGCCGCCTGCTGCTGGTGCCGGAGCTGGAGCAGCCGGAGCTGGCGCTGGAGCAGGTGCTGCTGCTACTGGAGCAGGTGCTGCTGCTACTGGAGCAGGTGCTGCTGCCGGGGCTGTAATCGGAGCTGCCGGTGCTGGTGCTGCTTCACCATATCTTGGGATTGGCTCATATTCGCCAATTCTTTCAAGTTCCACATCGTACTGTTTTCCATTGAGGGTAGCCGTATACTTCATAACTGCTGTAACCTTCCTTTCGATTTCCTTCCATTCCTGATGACTATCAGAGTTCCTTTACGTTTACAATCTTAAACTGATCAGCCGGTAATTCAAGATCCATGCCAATCGTAGCCATAAGTACCGCCAGCGTCTCTTTATCGGCTTCATCCGATACAACCGGAGCAGCGGCCGGGGCCGGCTTCTGAGCTCCGTCCTTGATAATCGAGCGCAGGATTTTAGATATTAAAACGATTGCCAGAGCCAACGTAACCAGCGTGATGAACACTACTGAAATTCCCAGCAGGGATACGATGACCGACTGCCCAAAAGGCATTGTAGCTTCAGTCCACATACGTGCATTGCACCTCCTTTTTAGCAGATCTCATAAGAGACCTTCATTATTCGTTTTGCATTCCTTTGTGAAAAATTATATTATTAAAATAACCCCAAACAAAATTCCGCATTATGGAATGCATTCCATTTTTAAAAGCCCAAAAAATATAAAGGGTATCAGCCCTTTGTGAAACTTGCAGTACGCTTTTAATCACGGCAAGCTCACTATGGCTAAATTATAACAGTAACCCCCTTGAATGTCAACCGGGGCTTTCATAAAATATGCACAAAAAAACACCTCACGAATTAGGGAAAACCTCTTATAAAATCAAGGTTTTTCGACCTTTTGCAGCACAATTTTATATGTTTATTATCATTATTATACGCCCTCTTCCCACAATTCATATTATCGTTCCATTTATTCCGAAACCCGCCAATTTCTTTTTCATTTTCTTAACAATACGACTTTTTTCTGTAATTTTCTCCACAATTTTCTCTTCTTACAAATCCACTGCTTGTCTCACGTTAAGCGCTGGGGCGGACCGGTACCTCCATGCGCACAGGTCACCGCCTTCAGTCAAGACCACCGGCTTAGCCGGTGGCTTGCACCACCCCTATAAGGGGTTATTA
>OKSH01003196.1_pt1 | contig 10819 bp, 9 predicted proteins | sample 1601231 | NCBI WGS metagenome assembly OKSH01 (sample SAMEA3541596, study PRJEB24748) | human gut metagenome | biome: human gut; feature: human-associated habitat; material: faeces | place: China | collected 2012 | reverse complement strand
ATATTGTCTTCCGCACCAGTTAAGACGTCGACCGACTGAAGTTAACGTTTCGAAGTTCAATCGCTATTCAACCCTGCTTTCTTGCTGTCTACGCTTGTCAGATGCCGTTACCGACATCATCCCAAGACTCGCTATTATCTGGTTGGCTAAACCTTGGATAAACCGGATTCCCACCGGCTTGACTACACACCCTTAGCTGGGCGCACAACTGGAAGTTATCCGCATTTCCACTTCCTTATTGCCTGCTCCACTGGGTCGCCTTCCTAAAGCCCGCACAGAAAGCTGAAATTGTTACTGGTTAAAGCAATCACGAATTGAAGTAGACAACTCTTCATATCCTTTCAATATTTCTTCTTTATGTGCCTGCATTTCTTCATTCATTTTTGTATAGTCCAAACAGTTCTGATAACCTGCCTCACCCCAATTCATACTATCACCTTTCCTCAAGAAATACCGATTTGTTTCTCAATTTCGCATTCAAATTATACCATAAAACCTGTGAACAATTCTACCGCAGCTTTGGACTATATGAGAAAAGTCCGAACAGTTTTCTGCCCGGACTTCCTCGCTCAATCATAAATCAATTCCGCTTTCACAACTTCCTCTGTCTGCGCCTTGCAAGCGTTCATTTGCCGCACCCATTCCATTTAGTTTTCGGTTTTCAGCTGTTCGGTCACGCCGTACTGCTTTGCCAGCTCCGGCATGATCAGCTCCATGCGGTTTCGTGCCGCTTCGTCAATCTCGGCGCAATGCTCAAAGAGCTTGTCGGATAGCACCAGCTCATTGAACAGCAGGTCAACCGCATTTTTGAAATTCTCATCATCTTCCCTTGCTTCACTGACATCCACCAGATCAATCAGCATGGAAAAATTCTGTTCCTCCTCCGGTGCTTCATACCAGATATATGCGCTTAAAGCTGTATAATAGAGCTTTTCCGCTTTCACCCAGAAATTCCTCAGAGGCTTGCTGTCCTTCCCCTTTGGTATTTACAATGATTGTGTTTACGAGCTTGGTTGGCGCGGCTCTGCTCCGGCTGTAGTAATTTCTTCATCTGTGCCATAAGCGTAAGCCGATACAATCATGCCGCCAGAAAAAGGAGCAAGTATGCCGTCTACGGCAATCACGATTGCGAGACAAGCCGCAACCGCGCCCAATTTAATCCAAAAGGGCTTTTTATTTTTCTGCTCCTAACGCTGTGTTGTTCATAATGGACCTCCATTTCATTATTTCATGTGTTTGTTGCACCTAAAACCATTCACAAATGCGCAAAAAGGACATTCCTAAATAATTAGAAATGTCCTTTGGTTTCGATGTTACTGTCACGAGTAACAAACTGTTGCACCTGTGCGGTTTTGTTGTACTCATTTTTCCATAACACGTTACAATATTTTATCGAAAATCCAACTATTCTTCTGAGAATAACTGCTGTTTGCGCTGTATCATCTCATCGATTCTCTCGATATACTGCCCGACATCCTTGACATTGTCACAGCGTTCGATTCTGCCATCGCCATAGACGCGTTTGGAGATGGTTCCTGCACCGAGTGCCATGATCGTCTGGACCTCCTCCATAATTAAAATATTATAAATACCCGCCTTCCCCGGTTTTGCATAGCCGACATTTTCGAAATTGCCGGACATATTTTTCTGACGGTAGAGATAATACGGTTCCATGCCCATCTGCTTTGCCCCCCGGGCAGCGATCGCCATCGTTTCGTCCGTGTTGTGCAGCGTGCTGATGCCATGCTCCAAAATCCACTGGCTCAGCCTGGAAGCCCGCTTAATTGCAAGAGAATGTACCGTCAGACTGTCGGGTCCAAGCTCCTGCACCCGGCGGATTGTCTCTTCGACATCTTCCTTCGTCTCTCCCGGCAGCCCGAGAATCAGATCCATATTGATATTATCAAAGCCTTCTTCCCGCGCCAGTCGAAATGCCTCGACCGTCTGCGCCACAGTATGCCGCCGGCCGATCAGGTCAAGGGTTTCCTGCTTCATCGTCTGTGGATTGACCGAAATCCTCGTCACACCATAACGCTTCATCACACGCAGTTTCTCTGCCGTAATACTGTCCGCGCGCCCTGCTTCTACCGTAAACTCCCGCACCTGTGACCAGTCAAGCGTATTTTGAAGCTTCAAAAAAAGCCGCTCCAATTCCTCTGGTTCCAGTGTAGTCGGCGTGCCGCCGCCAATATAAACGCTGTCCAAAACGCGGTCTGCGCAGGTTTCTTTTACGAAATCGATTTCCTTTTCCACGGCGCTTAAATAGTCGCTCACGCGATTTTTCCATGCACAGATCGGAAAAGAGGTAAAGGAACAATACAGACAGGTCGTTGGGCAGAACGGAATCCCGATATAAAGGCTGTATCCTTCCTCATAATGAATTCCGGATAAAATCTGCATTTCCCGTTTGGCAATGTCAATCGACAGCTCCGTTTTTTCTTTCGATGCCAGATAGGTATGCTCCATATAGGCAACAACTTCCTGTTCTGTTTGTCCCTGTTCCAGAAGCTGTTTCGCAATTTTCGTCGGACGAATACCGGTCAGGGTTCCCCAGGGAAGCGTCTTTTTTGTTTCTTCGGAAAGGAGCGCGTACAAAAGCTGTTTTAAATCGTTTTTAACCGTCCCCCTGTCCTCCGGCGTCTTTAGATTGACTGTTTTAGTCCCTCCATTTTCAATCCCTGCGCAAATGGACGTCTCATCAAATTCCACGAAAAACGCCGGCAGCCCGGCGTCACTTCGTTCTTCTTTGGTTCCTTTTACAAAAACTTTGATCTCCTGCTCCGGATAAAAGGCCTTTACCAGAGAATGGATATCATAGGCATATCTGTCTTCATTTAACGTTACAATAATCATCTTTTTACTGGCAGTAGGGATTGTACTGCTTCTCCCTTCCAATTGTAGTAATATCTCCGTGTCCCGGATAAACTTTTGTATCTTCCGGAAGGACAAAGAGTTTTTCTTTCACAGAGCGTACCAGACTGCTCATGCTGCCGGTCGGGAAATCTGTTCTGCCGACCGATTCCTCAAACAGCGTATCGCCGGAGAATAAGAAACCGCCCTCTTTACAGTAATAGCAGCATCCGCCTACAGTATGCCCTGGCGTTGCAATGACCTGAAATGAAATCCCTGCGGTTTCCACTGTCTGTCCGTCTGTCAGCCATTCATCCGCTTCGATCGTCACAACAGGGGGCATCTGGGCAGACAGGTTTAACTCCGGCGTCCGGCAGACTTTCTTCTCTTCTGCCAATGCATACACCTTTGCGCCGGATGCTTTTTTTAATTCTGCTGCACCGCCAATATGGTCAAAATGACCGTGTGTCAGAAGAATCGCTTCCACAGTAAAGTCCTTTTCGGAGAGCAATTTGAAAATCCCTGCTCCGTTTTCCGCAGGATCGACTACGACCGCCTTTGTCCCGCCTTCCCGGTATAAAAAATAACAGTTTGTTGCGCAGACACCCATCGTCTTTCGCCCAATTTTAATTTCAGACATTCGTTTTCCTTTCCCAGAAGCCAAGCGGCAAATCGCTATTTTCCGATAGCATTGCAAACGTTGAAACGCCGCCAATTCCATATCGGCTTTCCCAATACCTGCTCGTACCTGCCGCCGGCATCGCATCAGCCCGTTGTACGCTCAATATCGATGACGCTTTCGATGTTGCGCAGCTTCGCTACGATCTGATTTAACTCTTCCCTGCTGCTGATCTCAAATGAAGTAGACAATGTAGCAATTCCCTGCTTGTTCGTTCTCGTATTCATCGTCTGGATATCAATATTGCGCTCCGTCAGTGCTTTACTGATGTCTGCTAAAAGTCCGTTTCTGTTATGTGCAAAGATATTGATCTCCGCCATATATTTCTCACCATCTGCTCCAGTATCCGAGGGCTCCCACTCCGCTTCGATGAGTCTGGCACGTTCGATCTCCGGCAGGTTTAATACATTGATACAGTCCGTCCGGTGAATCGAAATCCCCCGTCCTCTTGTCACAAAGCCGACGATCTCATCCCCGGGCACAGGAGAGCAGCATTTGGAAAAACGTACTGCCACATCATGAATCCCCTTGACCACGATGCCGTTTTTACTGTGGGGGTGCATCTGCTTCGCCTGATTGGCATTATTTTCTGCAATGGAGGCAAGCACTTCTTCATTGGTCATCACCTTCGGATGGTCTTTCTCATAAAGCTCCTGCATCCGATTAGCGATCTGACCTTCCTTGAGCGCGCCGTGTCCGATCGCTGCCAGCACGCTGTCCCAGTCCATAAAGCCGTATTTCTTCATGACAGCTGCCTGATATTCCGGCTTCATAATTTCGCCCAGGTTGATCGAACGTGCCTTACAGTAGGTGTTGAACTGATCCTTGCCCTTAGTGATATTTTCTTCCTTGACTTCGTTTTTGAACCACTGGTTGATCTTGTTTTTCGCCTGAGTGCTCTTGACCAGGTTCAGCCAGTCGCGGCTGGGTCCCTTGGAATTCTGGGAAGTAAGTATCTCGATACGGTCGCCGTTCTGGATCTCATAATCTATCGTCACAAGCTTTCCGTTGACCCGCGCACCGATCATCTTGTTGCCGACTGCAGTATGGACGTTGTAGGCAAAATCAATAGGTGTAGAGCCTGCAGGCAAGGTCTTGACGTCGCCGGTCGGCGTAAAACAGTATACGCTGTCGGAAAACAGATCCAGATCGCTTTTCAGCATGTTCATGAATTCTTTGTTATCCGACATCTCGCGCTGCCATTCCAGAATCTGACGCAGCCATGCCAGCTTTTCTTCTTCCTGTGCCTCAACCTTTTTGCCATCGGAGGCTTCTTTATATTTCCAGTGGGCGGCGATACCGTATTCCGCCACACGATGCATTTCATAAGTTCTGATCTGAATCTCGAAGGGCTGCCCGGAGCTTCCAATCAACGTCGTGTGCAGAGACTGATACATGTTTGCCTTGGGCATCGCAATATAATCCTTGAAACGCCCCGGAATCGGCTTGTACATCTCGTGGATCACGCCCAGCGCCGCATAACAATCCTTAACCGTATCTACGATAATCCGGACAGCAAACAGGTCGTAGATCTGATCCAGTGTCTTCTCCTGATTCACCATTTTCTTGTAAATGCTGAAGAAATGCTTGATACGACCGTCAATCTTAGCTTCGATTCCCGCCTTTTTGATGTGCTCGGAAACCTCGTCCACGATTCCCTGAATATACTTTTCGCGCTCGCTTTTGCGCATCGCGATCTTGTCCACCAGATCATAATAAACGTCCGGTTCGAGATATTTTAACGAAAGGTCGTCCAGTTCTACCTTGATCTTGGAAATACCGAGACGCTGTGCAATGGGCGCATAGATGTCTATCGTCTCCCGCGCAATCCGGATCTGCTTTTCGTGGGGCATATGCTTGAGGGTGCGCATATTGTGGAGGCGGTCCGCCAGCTTGATCATGATTACGCGGATATCCTTCGCCATCGCCATGAACATCTTGCGCAGGTTCTCCGCCTGCATCTCCAGCTGTGCTTCTGTCTTATTGCCGGAATTGTCCGCAAGATGCAGATGCTGCAGCTTGGTCACGCCGTCCACCAAAAAGGCAACGTCCGTTCCGAACTGTTCTCCAACCTGTTCGACCGTCATCACGGTATCTTCCACCACATCGTGCAGAAGTCCCGCCACGATCGTCTCCTTATCCAGCTCCAGATCCGCCAGGATAATCGCCACGCACAGCGGATGGATGATGTAAGGTTCGCCGGATTTACGCACCTGTCCCTGATGGGCGTTATCTGCCAGCCGATACGCTTTTTCAATCATGGAAATATCATCCGAAGGATGATACTTGCGCACCCGCTCGATCAGGTCCTGATATAGTTCTTCCGGGCTTATAAATTCCTGAATGCTCTCAATTCGTCCGTCATCCAGCACCAGCTTGGTTTTCGGCTCTTTTGATCTGTCTTCCGTTCTATCCATCTTCCGCACACCTTACCATCGTCCAGTTTTATCAGTTTCTGCCAAAAAAGAGTTACGTCGTAACTCTTTTTCGAAAATCAATTATTTGTCTTCATATACAATTGCGGAATCCAGACGATATCCTGCAATTGCTTCTCTTCCCTTCAGCCCTGCCAGCTCGATCAAAACCAACACGCCTGCAACCTCGCCGCCCAGTCTCTCTACCAGGGAGATCATCGCCTGAGTCGTGCCGCCGGTTGCGATCAGGTCATCTACGATCAGCACTTTCTGTCCGGGTTTAATAGAGGTTTTGTGCATTTCGATCACTGCCGTGCCGTATTCCAGAGAATATTCCTGAGACACGGTTTCACAGGGCAGCTTGCCCTTTTTGCGGATCAGTGCAAAGGGCTTATGCAGGTTATATGCGATGGGTGCACCGAAAATAAAGCCTCTGGACTCTGCGCCTACGACTACGTCAAACTCCAGATCCTTTACCAGATCCTGCATGGTATCGATTGCAAGGTGCATGCCGTCAGCATCCTCCAGCACGCTCGTAACATCTCTGAAAATAATTCCCTCCTGCGGGAAATCCGGGATACTTCTTACATATTCTTCCAGTTTTTTCATTTTCCTATGCCTCTTTTTCTTCTCTTTTCTATAAAATGGAACCCTGTCAAACGGGACTTGTCGATGCTATCATTATATTATTTTCATTCTTTAAAGTCAATACAGCCGAAAGCCCGGATTTTCCCTGCCATGACAGCATCTGAAAAATCCGGGCTTTTTTATTTTTTATTCTGATGAAAAAATGTTATTGAACCAGCCAGTGCTTTTTTTCAGCCTGCGTTACGCCTTATAAGTGGTTCACTACACCCGTAAAGAGGATCTGATCGCCTGCATCTTCTCCGTTTCCGGTTAAAACGAAGGCGAACGGGCTGTCAAAGGTAAGCTCTATCGGATCGGTTTCGGGCATCAGCGCCATTTTTTCCAGTCCCATCACAGTAACTGCGGCAGCTGTCAGTCCGTTTTCGTCTACCTCAACCATTGCACTCTGCTGGGCACTCGAAATATAGAGTGCTTCGTTATCCAGCACCTCTGTCAGCGCAGCGTCTGTTGCCTGCATCAGCGGAACCCCCATGGCTTCCAGCGCCTCTTTGATGGAGAAGGCCTTGCTTTCCAGCTTAAATTTGGGCAAAGAAAGCTGTACGCAGCGATAATCCGCCCCGCTGATTTTCTGCAGCTTTTCTGTCGTCAGGCTCTGCAGTGCCTCTTCCGCACTATAACCGTCTTTGGGCAGGCACAGAACCATCTGCCCTCCGCTTGTCGTCCAGAGCACAACAGCCTGCATTGTCTCGTCCTCATAATAAATGCCGTCGCTCAGCTTCTGATTCATAAACTCTGCATCCTCGTCCTGCTTTGCGCCGTGGAACGTGCCCTCCGTCGTATTTTCTTCTAAAAACTGGTTACTCCAGCTATCCGAAAAATACAACGCATTCGCAATCGCCGCTACCGTATCCGCATCGAAGGAATCCACAATCTCTGTAATCTTTCCATCTGTCTTCTCGGATGCCCAGCTGTTGATGGCATTTGCTGCAGAGGGATCCGAAAAGTCAACGGAAAAGAGTTTTCCATCGTAATTGTCCGAAAACAGCTGTGCAAACGTCTGATTTACCACTGCATCCTTTTGAACGAACAATGCATTTGCGATTTTCAGTGGGCTTTCAAACGTTTCTCCATATTCTTCGAAGCTTTTTCTGCGTTCTTCCTGGGAAAGCCCGGCATTGACTGCCTTTACCATCTGATTTAACGTTTCCGCGTCAATTCCGGCTTCGCCGATGACTTTTAACAGCTGTTCCTGTGTCGCCCCGCTGCAACCGTTTACCAGCGCCGCCAGGGGCAGCCATGCGGAATACGGGGATGCGATCAGGTTCTCTCCCTCTTTTTTCTGCTTTAGCAAAGCCTCCGTAAAGCGCAGCGCAAAGCCGTTCGCCTCATCTTGCGCAACATCCTGATCCTGTGTCTTATCCGCAGTCGTCTGATCCTGATTTTTAGAATCGGTTGTCTCCACAGACTGCGCTTCTTCCGTTTCCGTCCGGGTCTGTGCAGGCTGTTCTCCGATACTCTTTTGTCCGCAGCCGCCAAATAACATTCCCTGTGCCAGCAGGCTCAGGCTCATAAAAAGTGCAAGCATCTGTTTTTTTCTCATATCCGAAAATTCCTTCCTATATGGTGTTGTAAAATCGACAGTTTTTCAATCCTTCCGGCAGGAAATCGTCCTGCCGCAGGATTCTTTTGTGCCCTGCTATCTACATACACGCAGACAGCTGCCGTCCGGTTTCACATAGTTTGAAAATTTTTAAAAAAATTTCAGGTTGCCATATAGTCTGTCCTTCACGATACCAAAACATTCCCGCAGCACATTATTGGGCAGAAAATAAACACCGGAATCCGCAGAAATCCCGACCGGATCTAAAAAGCCCTGCTGTTTTGCCAGCCGCAGGCTTCTGTAAACATGAAAATTGCTTGTCACAATGCCAACCTTCTGAACCTCCTGGGGAATCAGCTTTCTGGAAAAACGCAGATTTTCTACGGTATTGGTGGACTGGTCTTCTAAAATCAGCCGTTTTGGGTCAATTCCTTTTTTTACCAGAGCATCATACATTCCCTGTGCCTCGCTGACCGGCTCGTTACTGCCCTGTCCGCCGGACAATACGCAAAGGGTCTCCGGATTTTCTGTCAGATAGGTATATGCCCGACACAGCCGTTTTTCCAGAACGACGCTGGGCCCGCTTTGCTTCATCTGTGCACCCAACACAATAATATAGGAAAGCTGCTGCTCCCCTTTTACAGAAAATGCGCTGCCGATCAGGATCAGCAGCCCGCACAGGCAGGCAATCCCCACGCCTGCAAGCATACCGATTCCCGCCCGCAGTCCGATTGGCAAACGCATCCAGAGCCCTTTTTGTACAAAAAAGCCGAACATACCAAACAGTGCCGCCCCTGCCAGCCAGATCAGGTAAAATTTTGTTCCGGCAGCCTTGGTTGCAACCACACCAACACAATATACCAGACACAGTGCCGCCAGCACATAACAGAGCATCACCATTTTCATTCTCCTCGTCCGCTTCTTCTCCATTTTAATCTCCATTCCGCATACGGTTTTATCCAAAGGGTTTACTCGTTTCGAAACAGATCGTAATTGATCTTTTTGTAAAAGAGACACTCGATTTCCTTTCGGTCTTCCATGTGCAGCCCCAGAATCCACATGATCTTTGCAAGCACTGCTTCCAGCGTCATGTCGTAGGTTTCCAGAAACGGCAGCTGCTCCCGCGCTGCGCGCCCCACCACATAGGTGTCCATGCTGCTGCCCTCATACGTCACCTGCGTCGCCATGATCAGGATCTTTTCATGGGCCTTGTAATGCTGCATTTCCTCTAAAAGTGCCTGACGCAGACGATCCGGCAATCCACCGACGCCGAATCCTTCAATAATAATACAGTCATACACGCTCAAAATATGCGGAATGATCTCCGTGGACATCCCCGGTGTCAGTTTTAACAAAAACACCTTCCGATCCATCCGGTTAAAGAAACGCACCGGACCGCAGATATCCTTCTGGATATAATAGACCACCGTGTTGTCGTGAATCTGCCCAAGCACCGGAAAATTGATGCTGGAAAATGCATTATAGCTGAAGGTTGCCGTCTTTTTCGCCCGCGTTCCCGCAATAATTTTGCCGTCAAACACCAGCATAACGTCCCGGCTTCGGTCGTCAAGTGCGCACCGGATGCTGTCGTGCAGATTTTTCCGCGCGTCGGTGATCTCCTGCAGAATCGATTTCTGCGCGCCGGTCAGGACAATCGGCTTGACAGAATTCTGAATCAGATAGGAAAGCGCCGCAGCCGTATACGCCATCGTATCCGTCCCGTGGCAGATCAGAAACGCGTCGTATAACGTATAGTTTTTCTGAATCAGTCCCGCCAGCTTCAACCACCACGAGGCTTCCATATTCGTCGAATCAATGCTGCAGACCTCGTATGGAACCAGCTCGCAGACATCTTCAAATTCTTTCATATAATCCAAAAAATCGTCGGAGGACAGCACCGGTGCCAGACCGTTCCCGCCATCCTGTGAGGCGATCGTCCCGCCGGTTGTCAGCAATAAAATTCGCTTTTTCATACGTTCCCCATTTCTCAGCGTCTGTCCGTGCTTCCAAATCCGCCATTGCGGACTCCGTCCGCCTCGTCATCCTCCGTGATGCCATACGGCATGAAAATTCCCTGCAAAAATCCCTCGCCCGGATGGATTTCCAGCACCTTGCCCTCGTTGGAATCGTTCGTCAGCTTCGCCATGATATGTCCTTCATTGTCGGAATTATAGTAATCGCTGTCGATAATTCCGACGGTATTATTCAGCTGCAAACGGTACTTAAAGCCCTGTCCGCTTCTGGGAAACAGGCACAGCACCCAGTCCTCGTCCATCCGCGCACGGATTCCGGTCGGGATTTTAATCGTCTCGCCCGGCTTTAACACAAACGCCACCGGCGCAGAAAAGTCATAGCCTGCGCTTCCCGCTGTCGCCCGTTTGGGTTTTGTAATATCATCATAAATTGCACGAATTTCCGCCGTTTCATGGCCTGGGAACGCGTCCGCGAAATCCATTTCATACTGTGCAAAACTCACCTTTTCAAATGCTGCAATTCTTTTCATATTCTTCTCCTGTTGTCTCGCTTCCCGCAGTCGCAACACGAACCGGCAACAGGCAAAGTGCCCGATGCCGGTTCGTGTTTTCACTACGCCTGATTCTGCCGCAGTGTAATTCTGCGCAGAATATTTGTTACAGTTCACCCGCGCCATTCGCAAAAGCGCATCTTCGATGCTCTCCGCTGCTTCGC
>OKSH01003194.1_pt1 | contig 10822 bp, 4 predicted proteins | sample 1601231 | NCBI WGS metagenome assembly OKSH01 (sample SAMEA3541596, study PRJEB24748) | human gut metagenome | biome: human gut; feature: human-associated habitat; material: faeces | place: China | collected 2012 | reverse complement strand
GGAAACTTCTATACGGATGTGACGAAGTCCACGGTATACGTTCTGATTCCCCTTTCCCTGATTGTATCCGTCTTTATTGTATCCAGAGGTGTTCCGCAGACCTTCCGGGGACACGAGGAGGTACAGCTGCTTGAACCGGTTACGGTTGAGAATGAAGACGGCACTGCAACCGTTGTTGACAAACAGATTGTTCCCCTTGGACCGGCAGCCAGCCAGATCTCAATTAAACAGCTGGGAACCAACGGCGGCGGCTTTTACGGAGTAAACTCCGCCCATCCCCTGGAAAATCCGGATCCATGGAGCAACTTATTTGAAATGATTTCACTGCTTCTGATTCCTGCCGCACTCTGCTTTACCTTCGGAAGGAATATTAAGGATAAAAAGCAGGGAGTTGCGGTATTCCTGGCGATGTTTATCATGCTGGCGCTGGCCCTGGCCGTCACTCTGATCCGGCCAAAGTCGGGCTGGTCCTACTATGAGAATCGGAATCTGGCCCATCCGGCGGAGCTGTCGGTGGAGACGCTTCTGGACGGCACCTTCCCCGCCAGCGTGGAGCCGGTGCTCCAGGACCACGCCGCCGGGCGGAACACCCTGATGAAGCTGTCCGTCTGGGTCGACCTGCACCTGTTCCACCGCCCGGTGGTCAACCAGGTAGTCCCTGCGGATGGGATGCTCCTGGGCTGGAACCCCTATGAAACTCCGGACCCCGCCGGGATCACCGCCCAGGCGGAGCACATGGCGGAGGAGCTGGCCCGCCTGCGGGATGTTGTGGAGGGGTACGGCGGACGCTTCTGCTATGCAGCGGTCCCGGGGCAGTACGCCTACTACCCGGAGGCCTATCCGGATTTTCTCAACAACCGGGAGGCGTATACCGCTCTGGAGGTCCCCGCCCTCACCCATGCCATGGCGGAACGTGGGATGGATCTTCTGGACATGGGGCCGGTGCTGGACACAGCTGGTAACCCCAGGGAATATTACTCCATGGCCGACTACCACTATCAGTTCGGCGGAGCCTATCTCACCTACCGGGCCATCCTGGAGCGCCTCAGCGCGGAGCTGGGTACAGAGCTGACCATTTTGGACGGAAACTCCCTCGCGGTGGAGACCCTGCCCAACCCCTATCTGGGCTCCCGGGGGCGGAAGCTCTTCGGCTTGGAGGACTGCGGGGAACACCTGACCATCGGCCTGCCCAGGGCCCCCGTCCCCTTCACCCGGACGGACAACGACACGGAGACCGCCCCGACAGTATATGCCCTCCCCGCCACCGGCACAGAGGGGGTGCTTTACTCCCTCTACATGGGGGGCGATGTGGGCGAGACCGTAATCGAGACCAACCGCCCCGACCTGCCCTCCATCCTCATCTACGGGGACAGCTTCACAAACCCGGTGGAGTGCCTGGCTTATTACAGTTTTGATGAGATGCGCTCCATTGACCTGCGCCATTATCGTGAAATGCCCCTGGCCGACTACATCCGCCTCCACCAGCCGGACATCGTGGTGGGGATCCGGGACTATGAGGCTCTGCTGTCCACCGACTACAACGGAAGCCCCTTTTCCGTGCAGCCCTGACAGAAAGGAAACCGCTATGAAGTTCAAAAACGGCACCTCCCTCCCAGCCCCGGACGGGGAGACGCTGACCCGGGACTATGAGCAGGCCCGGAACCTGGGGCAGATGCGCCTGGGGCAGCTGGGGCTGTACTTCCCCCGGCTCACCCAGACGGTCTTTCTCCCTCTGGCGGCCCTCGCCCACGTCTACCTGCGTCTGGAGGACCTCCCGGTGGGCATGGGCTGCCGCCGGGTCCCCGTGGGGCAGTATTTTCTGATGGCCGTTCTCCGGAACGGCGGAAGCTATAAGGCCGCCCTGACGGACCGCACCTGCGGCGACTGGGCCCTGGAGCAGCTTCATACCCTTGTGCCGGAGCTTCGGACCGGCTGGGTCCCCGGCCGGGATTGACGGCCATTTTCCCTTTTTCTGGGTTTCTCGTGTTCCGCTTGTGCAGACTGAATAATTAATTCGAAAAAGTGCTTGACATTTTGGCGGAAGTCGTTATAATGCAGATAACGATATGTGCTGCTTTAGCTGTCAGATAGGGCCTCCGCCCTGCCATCACAGATAAAATCCAGCAAAGACGAATCAACATCCCGTGTTGCGGGCTATTCTCCGTCTTTGCTGGTTTTTTTGTTGTTCGGAGCCTTCCCCCCTCCGGGGCCCGTCAGACCGGGCGCTCCGGAGGCCGCAGGACCCGGGTCAGGCACATATCAAATACGAAAAGGAGAATGGACATGACGATCGGCGTAGTAAAGGAAATCAAAAACAATGAGTTTCGTGTGGGACTGACCCCCGACGCAGTCAGCGCTTTTGTTCAGGCTGGGCACCCCGTACTGGTGGAGAAGGGCGCGGGACTGGGTTCCGGCTTCCCCGACGAGGAGTATGTGCAGGCCGGCGCCACTCTGGAGGATACCGCAGAGGCCGTCTGGAACAAGTCCGGCATGATCGTGAAGGTCAAGGAGCCCATCGAGTGCGAGTACCGCTTCTTCCGTAAGGACCTGATCCTCTACACCTATCTGCACCTGGCCGCTGACGCCCCCCTGACCAAGGCTTTGATGGAGTCCGGCGTGAAGGCCATCGCCTATGAGACCATCGTGGGCCGCAGCGGCGGTCTGCCCTGCCTGACCCCCATGAGCGAGATCGCCGGCCGTATGTCCGTGCAGGAGGGCGCCAAGTACCTGGAAAAGACCTTCGGCGGCCGCGGCGTGCTGCTGGCCGGCATCGGCGTCAATGTGTCCTTTGCGCCGCCCGACAATGCGTTGCGAGCCGACGCGGCCCTGCGCGCCGCCAGCTTGGACCGGCACCCTGTTCCGGGACGTCCAGCGCCTCTGGCCGAAGAACTGTGGCAGCGGCTTGTAAAGCATGTGCATTCGGCATATAACAACGGCCACTCTCTTTCCGAGCAGTGGAAAACACGGGCTGAACAATTGCTGCTCTGGCGCGGCAGGGACGTGGAGCTGATCGACGGAGGTCGTAGCGTCCGCGGCAGACTGGAAGGTCTGACCCCGGCGGGGGGGCTGCGCCTGTTGCGCAACGGCCGCTGCGAGGAATGGTTAAGCGGAAGCCTCCGGCTTTCCGAAAGATTATCATAAAGGGCTGAAAAGGCATGGCCAACAAGACATTCGCGGAAGTGCAGGATTTTCTGAAGGGCAAGGTCATTCTGGTGGCGAACCGGGGCATTCCGGCCCGGCGCATTTGCCGTTCCATCCGGGAGCGCTTTGACGCGGTGGCGGCCATGACCGCCACAGACGTGGACAAGACCGCCCCTGCCGCCTCCACGGCCCAGGAGTTGGTGCTGCTGGGCAGCGAGCCGCGCGCGTATCTGGACATCGACAGAATCATCGACATGGCCAAGCAGCGCGGCGTGGTGGGCATCCATCCCGGCTGGGGCTTCGCCTCCGAGGACACGCGCTTTCCTCAACGCTGCAAGGAAGCCGGTATTACCTTTATCGGCGCCACGGCCGAGGCCATGAACCTCTTGGGCAACAAGGTCCAGGCGCGCGAGGTGGCCCGTAAACTGGGCATTCCCGTGGTGCCCGGTTCCGACGGAGCGGTGGATATTTCCACGGCCCGCCGTCTGATCAGCGAGATCGGCCTGCCCATCATGCTCAAGGCCGAGGGCGGCGGCGGCGGCCGGGGCATTTTCGCCATTCATAACGAAGCCGAGCTGGAAGACGCCTTTTTCAAGGCCTCTTCCATGGCCCAGGCCTCGTTCGGCAACCCGCGTCTTTTTGTGGAAAAATTTCTGAGCGGCGTGCGCCACATTGAAATCCAGGTCATCGCCGACATGTACGGCAATGTCTTCGCCTTTGATGAACGCGACTGCACCGTGCAGCGCAACCATCAGAAGCTGATCGAAATCACGCCTTCGCCTTGGCCGGGTGTAACCCGCGAGCTGCGTGAGCGCCTCAAGGATTATTCCCGCCGCCTGGTGCGCGCCGTGGGATACCATTCTCTGGCCACGGTGGAATTTCTGGTTACGGCCGAGGGCACGCCGTATCTGATTGAAGTGAATACCCGTCTGCAGGTGGAACACGGCATCACCGAGTGCCGCTACGGCATCGACCTGGTGGAAGAGCAGATCGCCGTGGCTTTCGGCGCCGAGCTGCGCTACCGCGAGGAAAACCTGCGGCCTTCCTACTGCGCCATGCAGGTGCGTATCAATTGCGAAAATCCGCAGGACAACTTCGCGCCCAACTCCGGCCTGATCTCGCGTTATGTTTCGCCCGGCGGCCTGGGTGTGCGCCTGGACTCCAATATCAGCGCTGGCTATGAGTTCCCGGCCAACTATGATTCCGCGGGCGCGCTCCTGATCGCCTACGCCCATGACTGGGAAAAGACCCTGGGCATCATGGACCGCGCTCTGGGCGAATACGTCATCGGCGGCATCAAGACCACGATTCCTTTCTTCCGCAAGGTCATCAAGAATCCTTTGTTCCGCAAGGGCGACATCAATACCAATTTCATCGCCGACCATCCCGAGCTGATGCTCTATACGGATCTGGCCCCGGAAGGGGAGCGCCTGGCCCGGCTGGTGGCTGAAATTTCGGCCAAGGGCTTCAATCCCTATGTGCAGCTCGGGGAATACCGTTCTGCCACCACGCCCTGTCTCGGCCCCTTCGAGCCGGTGCTGCCGACCATCAGCACGGCCGCCCGGCGACAGCCCTCGCCCTACCCGCAGGGCGACAGGCTGGCGACCTTGGATTTCATTCGTGATTCCGGCTACGTGCACTTTACGGACACCACGCCGCGCGACTTCACCCAGTCCAATTCCGGCAACCGCTTCCGCTTGGCCGAGGACAGGCTCATCGGTCCTTATCTGGACAATGTGGGCTATTTCTCCATTGAGAATGGCGGCGGCGCTCACTTCCATGTGGCCATGATGGCCAATATGACCTATCCCTTCACCGAAGCCCGCGAGTGGAACAGCTTCGCCCCCAAGACGCTCAAGCAGCTGCTGGTGCGCTCCACCAACGTGCTGGGCTATACGCCCCAGCCGCGCAACCTGATGCGCAAGACCGGGGAAATGATCTGCGATTACTACCAGGTGGTGCGCTGTTTCGACTTCCTCAACCATGTTGAAAACATGCGGCCCATCGCTGAAGTGGTCATGTCCCGCAAGGACGTCATCTTCCAGCCCGCTTTGTCCATGTCCTGGGCCAAGGGTTTTGACGTGGCCCATTACCTCAACGTCACCGAAGCAATTCTGCGCATGGTGGGCGATGTCATGGGCGTGGACCCCAAGGAGGCTTCACGCCATATCATCCTGGGGCTCAAGGATATGGGCGGCGTCTGCCCGCCGCGCTTCATGACCGCTTTGGTCGGCGCCCTGCGCAAGGCCTGGCCGGAACTGGTTCTGCATTACCATCGCCATTACACGGACGGTCTTTTCGTACCGGCCTGCGGCGCGGCGGCCAAGGCCGGAGCCCACATCCTCGACGTGGGCCTGGGCGCGGCGGTGCGTTCCTACGGGCAGGGCGACGTGCTCTCCACCATGGCATATCTTGAGGACGAACTGGGCCTCCAGTGCCACTTGAACAAAAATGCCCTCCGCGACGCCAACTTCGTCTGCAAGCAGATCATGCCCTACTATGACCGTTACTGCGCGCCCTATTTCCAGGGCATCGACTATGACGTCACCCTGCACGGCATGCCCGGCGGGGCCACATCCTCCTCGCAGGAAGGGGCCATGAAGCAGGGCTATATCCATCTGCTGCCCTATATGCTCAAATTCCTGGAAGGCACCCGCCAGATCGTGCGCTATCATGATGTGACGCCCGGTTCGCAGATCACCTGGAATACGGCTTTTCTGGCCGTCACCGGGGCCTGGAAGCGCGGCGGCGAGGAAGAAGTGCGCTTTCTTCTCGAAGTGCTGGGCGAAGTGACCCGCACCCCCGAGGCGGAACTCTCGCCGGAAATGCACAAGGCCCGGCTTTCTATCTACCAGGACTGCAACGACGCCTTCCGCAATCTGCTGCTGGGCAAATTCGGTAAACTGCCTCTGGGGTTCCCGGCGGACTGGGTATATGAAAGCGCCTTTGGTTCCGATTGGAAGTCCGCCATTGCCAGGCGCACCGAAAACTCGCCTCTGGAAACGCTGCCGGACGCCAATCTGGCCGCGGAGGAAAAGGCCTGCACCGAAATTCTCAAGCGGCGGCCCAATGAAGAAGAGTTTGTGCTCTACCTCAACCATCCGGCCGACGCTCTGAAAACAGTCCAGTTCAAGGCCAAGTTCGGCGATCCCAACAATCTGCCGCTGCATGTCTGGTTCGAAGGGCTGAAAGTGGGACAGGATCTCTATTTCAACGATACCAGCGGCAAGCCGCACCATCTGGCTCTGCTGAGCATTTCCCGTCCCAACGAAGCGGGCATTTCCATCTGCCGCTATGTGCTGGATTCGGAATTCATGAGCTGCGAAGTGCAGGTCAGCCAGCCCTCCGCCCAGAAGGGCAAGGGCACGCTGATGGCCGATCCCTCCAACCGATACCATGTGGCCGCGCCCAGCAACGGCGACCTGTGGGTCATGTACGTCCATCCCGGCGAGGTGGTAAAGGCCGGCGAAGAACTCTTCAATGTCTCGATCATGAAGCAGGAAAAGGCTGTGCTGGCCCCGGTGGACGGCATCGTCAAACGCGTGCTCAAGACCGCCGACTTCAAGGAAAGCAAGCAGATGGTTTCTGTGCGCGAAGGCGAACTGATCGTGGAACTCGGGCCGGTGCCGCGCATGTGCAGCAATGAAGCCTGCGGACAGCCCATTCCCATGGAAAACGCGGCATTCTGTCCCTACTGCGGTTCTCGCGTGGGTTAGGAAGCTATGGACAGTTTTGCATTACTGGTATATGTCGCATAGAAGAGCGCTTTTTCTTTCCCGTCATACCGGAGGAAATCATGGCTAAAAGTCCCGCCGCTAAAACAGCGCAGGCCAAGCCCAAAACCAATTCTGCCGAATTGATTCAGAAGAAGCTAGTGCTGACCGGCGCGGACATCGTGAAGCTCGGGCCCGAGGCGGAATTGCTTGTCGGCGGCAAGAACTATAATACGGCCCTGATCAGCCAGATTGAGGGCATTCAGGCGCCGCATTTTCGTGCGGTCTCTTCGCTGGCCTTTCATCGTCTGCTGGATGAAACCAAGGTCAATGGCCGTGTAGTGCGCTCTGTGGTGGATAAAGAGTATGGTCGCATTGACTGGAACGATCCGGAAATAAATCAGGATCCCGATTTCCTGCAAAAATTTGTACGCCAGTTGGGCAAGCAGAGCCATGACGCCGCCAAGGCCGAGGGAGAGCAGTCGCATACCAAATTGCGAACTTTTATCAATAATATTGTGGAAGGTTTTGCCACATCTCCTGAGGGTATCGACCAGCTGCGCAAGCGCTCGGTGATGGTGCAGGCCGCCATTCTTTCCGTGGATATGCCCGCTGAAGTGGATGAGGCCGTGCGCGGGGCCTACAAAGCCATCTGTGAGGAAAACGGCGACGACATGACCCCTGTGGCCGTGCGTTCTTCCGCCGCCGGCGAAGATTCGCGCAAAAAAGCTTTTGCCGGTCTGCAAGATACTTATCTGAATATGGTAGGCGCGGATAAGGTGGTGGAAGCCTATCACTGGGACTGTTCCTCTGCTTACAATCTGCGCTCCATGACCTACCGGCGAGAAGCCATCTTGGACGCTCTGGCCCGTGCCGAAGAGACCGGCGACGAATCCATTGCCGAAATGGCAAAACAGGAATGGGCCATTGAACATACGTCTCTCTCCGTCTGCATGATGCAGATGATCAATCCCGTGATTTCCGGCACGGCCTTTTCCGCCGATACGGCCACAGGCTGCCGGGGCACGGATCGCAAGGATCTGGTGAGCATCGACGCCAGCTATGGCCTCGGCGAGGCCGTGGTGGGCGGCAAGGTGACGCCTGACAAGCTCTATGTCTTCCAGCGCGACGACGGCAGCGAGGTGGTTATCCGCCAGATGGGCTGCAAGGATATGAAAATCGTCTATGACGAAAAGGGCGGCACGCGCGAAGTGCCCGTGCCCGAGCTGGAAGCCCTGCGCTGGGCTTTGTCTCTGAGCCAGGCTGAACGGGTTGCCAAGGGCGTGCGCGCCGTGAGCAAGGCCTACGGCGGCATGATTATGGATACGGAATTCTGTATCGACGCCAATGACAAGCTCTGGTTCGTGCAGGCCCGGCCTGAAACTCGCTGGAACGAAGATCTGGAACTGCATCCCACCACCATTTTCATGCGTCGCCGCGAGGTGGACGCCAAGGCTGCGGCCGAAGCGGAAATTCTGGTGGAGGGCAACGGCGCTTCACGCGGGGCGGGTCAGGGCACGGTGCGTTTTCTGCGCTCCGCCCTTGAGCTGAATAAGATTGCCAAGGGCGACGTGCTGGCCGCTGAACGCACAGATCCGGACATGGTGCCGGGTATGCGCGTGGCCTCCGCCATCATGGCGGACGTGGGCGGCGACACCAGCCATGCCGCCATCACGTCGCGCGAACTGGGCATAGCGGCGGTCATCGGCATTCAGCGGGTGGACGTGCTGCGCGCCCTGGACGGCGCGGAAGTGACCGTGGACGGTACGCGAGGGCGGGTCTACCGCGGCTTGCTGCCCCTGCATCAGGTGGGCGGCGAAATGGATGTGGCGAAACTGCCGCCTACAAAGACCAAAGTGGGCTTGGTGCTGGCCGATGTGGGCCAGGCGCTCTTCCTTTCGCGTCTGCGCAACCATCCCCAGTTTGAAGTGGGTCTGTTGCGGGCGGAATTCATGCTGGGCAACATCAGCATCCATCCCCAGGCGCTGGAGGCCTTTGACAACGGCGAACTTGACGGTGTTGTCCAGGCCAAGGTCAAGGAGCTGGAGAATCGTCTTTCCAAGGTGTTGCGCGAGCAGATGGCCGCCGGTCTGATTGTCTTTAATTTCAATCTGCGCGAATACGTGGGTGAAATCACCGGCCTGTCCGCTGAGGTCAGCGCTCTGGCCGATGCCGACAAGAGCCTGAGCGCCGAGGAAGTCCTGCTGCAGCATCGCAAAATGCGCGAGCTGGACCACAAGATTGACCAGCACATGGAGATGGCCTCGCGCCGTATCGAGGTGCTGAAGACTTCGCCCGATCTGGCGGATCATGTGCGGATCATCATGGGCTACGACGACGAGCTGGCCCTGCTGCCGTCCGCTGATCCGGAATCAGCCAAGCGCGCTGCTGAAATCGAAGCCAGCGTGGAAGCGCATGTGCAGCGGATTCAGGATCTGCCCGCTGTGGTCAAGCTGCTGGAAAACATCCTCCATCTGCGCGAGGAGATTGGCCTGCGTACCGGGCTTAAAAAGGAAATGGACGATGTGCGCAACCTGCCGGAAAAAATCCGCGGCCTTATCAAGGCGCGCGGTTTCCGCACCGGCAAGGAGCACTATGTCCAGACCCTGGCCCAGAATCTGGCCCTTTTTGCCATGGCCTTCTACGGCAAACCCATTACCTACCGCACCACGGACTTCAAGAGCAACGAATACCGCAACCTTCTGGGCGGCAATCTTTTCGAGCATCAGGAAGCCAATCCCATGCTGGGTTATCGTGGCGTTTCGCGGAATATCCATGACTGGGAAATAGAGGCCTTCAAGTTGGCGCGCGGCGTTTACGGCGGCAGCAATCTGCGTATGATGCTGCCCTTTGTGCGTACCCTTGAGGAAGCCCGCTCCATGCGCTGCTATCTGGACCAGGTGCACAAGCTCAAGAGCGGCCACGACGGCCTGAAGATCATCCTCATGTCCGAACTGCCCTCCAACGCCATTCTGGCGAAGCAGTTCGTCAGCGAGTTTGACGGCTTCTCCATCGGCTCCAACGACATGACCCAGATGGTGCTGGCCACGGACCGTGACAACGCGCGCCTTGCCCATATTTATGATGAAGAGGACCCGGCGGTGGTCTGGGCCATCCTGGTCAGCATCTTTACCGGCCAGAAGTACGGCAAGAAGGTGGGCTTCTGCGGTCAGGGCGTTTCCAACAGCGTCATTCTGCGCGGCTTGGTGGCTATTGCCGGGATTACCTCGGCCTCGGTGGTGCCGGACACCTATTACCAGACCGTCTTTGACATCGCGGCTGTGGAAAAGGAAAACATCCCCACTTCCCAGCTCGGCAAATGGCTTGGACAGCAGCACCATAAGCGGCTGGCGGAGCTTATGGAAACCGCCGGTTACGGGCATATTCTCAAGAAATACACGGAACCGCAGGACATTCAGGAATGGTACGAAGGCGAGTTGCAGCGGCGGCATGAACAGTTGCGTGAGCATCTGGACACGCCCAAGGAAGGCTTCTACCGCGCCGAGTTGCAGAGCTTCCGTTCCACCTTCCACAAGCCGGTGATCTACGCCACCTGGAATTGGGACGATACCGTGCTGGATGCCCTGCATCAGTCTGGTTTTGAGAACTTCGATGAGCAGGCCAAGGCGTTGGAGATCTCCCGCGAGCTGAATGCCTAGCTTTTAGTTAATCTACCCTAAAAAACGGAATATACTGAAAGTGGCCAGGGTCCTACGGGATCCGGGCCTCTTTTTTTTTGGGGGGAGATTGTTGCCTGTGGTGATTATGAAAGCACTGCACCACCAGGGCAATTCACCATTTCAAATGTGAATTGCTCTCACGCTATGCGCGAGCGGCTCGAATTTCTGCTGCCGCAGAGGAGGAATGAGAGGGGCGACAGATGAAAAGGGGAGCTTGAGCTCCCCTTCATTGTTTTATGATCGAAAACTCCCCGCTAAGCGGGGAGTTCCAAAAAGGCGAAGCCTATA
>OKSH01003184.1_pt1 | contig 10848 bp, 8 predicted proteins | sample 1601231 | NCBI WGS metagenome assembly OKSH01 (sample SAMEA3541596, study PRJEB24748) | human gut metagenome | biome: human gut; feature: human-associated habitat; material: faeces | place: China | collected 2012 | reverse complement strand
CCTCAATATCCTGCATATCGTGCCAGGTAGGGGGCAAAATCCGGTCCATGGGCCCCCATGTTGTTTTTGGTGAAGCCGTTGAGGAACTCCACCGCCATCTCCAGGCACAGCTGCGGCTTGCCGGGATCGCGGAGCTTCAACCGCCGGGTCCCCAGCGCCGCCGCCAGGATCAGCGCCCCCATCACCAGCCAGGACACCACCACAGACAGGGGGACCGGGATCCCCCCGAAGAGCGGGATTGTGAAGGCCACGGGCGTCTGGAGCTCCTCCATCAGACGCACTTTGATCTGTTCCAAAAAACCGCCTCCCATCGACTTCCGACATACGGCACACACGGGCCGCCGTCCGGTTTGACGTCCCTCATTGTACGGCAGATCCCGCGGTTTGGATAGCCTTTTGTAAGTAAAAAAAGTGCGTTTCCACAATTTTGCCTCTCTCCCCTTCAAATGTTTGACACATCTTAACAACCTCCTTATAATAAAGCTAAACCGGTGCCGCACCGGCTGTCTATTTTCCACCTGTCTCTGATTCTGAGGAGGGAACCTGGATGAAAGCACACTCACCCATATCGATCCGCCATAAGCTGCAATCCCTCAGCCTGTTCCTGGTCCTGACCACCTCTATCCTGGGCATGGCCACCACCCTGCTGTTCTCCCTGCGCATGGAGTATCAGAACCTGGACCGCAACCTGATGAATTCCGCCCAGGTGCTGGCCCAGTCGCCGGATGTGGCCGATTTTCTGGCCCACCGGGCGGACAGCTCTGTGCTCACCCACTACCTGAACGGGACCATCTCCCGGGTCCAGGACATTGACGCCATCGTGGTGGCCGACCACAACGGCGTCATCCGGTACTGCCCGGACCCCGCCTTTGTGGGGACGGTCTACCCGGATGTGGATACGCTCACGGTCCTGCGGGGGGAGCTGACCGAGGTGGACACAGGCGCCGGCATCTCCGGCGCGGAGCACCGCGCCCTCGCCGCGGTCCATGATCTGGACGGCTCCCTGCTGGGCTTTGTATCCGTGGGCAGGTACAAACCGATTCCGTGCATACTTCTCCATCCTCATTATATAGCTTTGCTTCAACAATGACAATGTTCCGCTTCACTTCTTTAATAGAGGCACGCAATACTATATGAGAATCTTTGGTATCAACAGATTTTCGGTAACGGGTTTCCATCTTCGAAGTCACTCCAGTCGTTTGTAGTTTACGAAGCACCACCCACGCACAGATTTCATCCATCAAAACTGCTTGAATACCGCCATGCAAAGTGTCAATCCAGCCTTGATACTCGGGACGTGGCTTCCAAATGCTCACTACTTCGTCACCATCCTCATAAAATTCCATTTTTACTCCAGCTTCATTATTCGGAGCACAGCCGAAACAATTGTACCCTTCCAAACCCTTCCAGGGATTTATTATCTTCTTCATAGTTCTCTCTTTTATTTAGTTTTACTTCCCAAATATAAGCAATTTATGAAAAGGAGATGCAATTTTCACTGATTTACTTTCTAATACAACGAATAGCGAAAGCTTTCGTATCAATACCCGCATTAGATTCTTCTATGATATTCGTATCACTTTTCATGTAGAAAACCTTAGTATCGATGGTGGCATTTGTATTGTCCAATGTCCAATATGCCAAATGTTTGTTCTCATAATCTGCTTGGAAAGCCCCTACATACATTCCTACAGGAATACCATTAAAACCGGATAAATTAGTTGCAGGTTGCACTTGTTCTTCCGTCTTCAGGGACAACCAGGTCCCTGACTTCAACAAAGAAGCTTCCCCCTTCAAGTAGTCTTTTAAAATATTCCAGTCTTCCCAATTCGGTATACTCCAGTGAGTTGGCAAGATCCTACCGGAAAGCGCAACATTAGCGGTATAAAAATAATGCTCTGTAGTAGATTGCAAATATCCGGCTATATTTGCTGTTACCTGATTCAATTTAGGGAGCGCATCACCGTTTACATATAAAGATGTCTCCAAATTACTCCTCATCCAGTATTGAGTTCCGATCTTCACTAGCGGATAATTATGGATGACTCCTCCACGTACGTCACGAACCACATCTTCCAATGCTAGAACAGGTAACACATCATCTGCCAGTGTTACTGATAAGGAGATTGTTCCGTCTGCCAACACATAAACATTATTACGAGCCAATAAGGTGCCATCCACATAGGTTAATGAATGATCTTCCATATTCCATGATACACTTCCACCATTCACTTTTCCTGATTTTCCTAATAACTGTGCTACAATCCCTTGAGATAAATTAACGCTACCGTCTTCTTTCATCGGATAGGCAACAATCGCTTGAGAAGAAAAATCCGGAGTTACAAGATACTCTTTACATATTTCGGCTACTTGTTTTCCCAAATGTATCACTTTGTACACATTCGATTTTTCAAAAGTCAGCTTCGATACATCTATGTATTTATGCAAAATACCCGATTCGGTATGGTCCACTTCTGTCCCATCCCAATCTCCGATTTCTCCGTTCACTTTACTCATTAATACATCTTCGGCCGATACAAATGTTATTTCCAACTCTCTCTGTTTTCCACTTTCCAATTGTAAAGTAGATGGTAATAAACTGGTATATAGTTTACCGGCAGCTTCCAATGTTATGTATTGGTATCCGGCTGTCGCCTCTTGAGGGATCAAAATAAGCTCTTTTCCTACCAGTCGACCGTCTTTTATTTCCCATTCTCCTGCAGGAGTAATATCTTTCTCTTCAGAATAGGCAGAGAATGTTTTCTTCTGAAAATCATAAATGGTCTTAGTATAAAAGCCACTCACCGAAAGTGTAGGTTTCACAGACAGTATTTCTTCTATATTCTCTCCCTCTCCGGGGACAAGGACTATTTTCATACGAAAAAACTGGTGATTGTAAGTCAAAGCAACTGCATCTTTACTGGCTAATACTTCCTTTTTGGAAGCAACTAGAAAATCAGAATGAGAATAATCATCCAGTTTATCTTGAGTTGTTGCAACGGTCACTTGCATGGAACTTTCACCCATTGCTACCCCGCCCTTCTGATATGGATAATAACTGATTAAATTCAATGTAACTCCATCATCCGGATAGTAAACCGATTCATCAGATACAAACTCACCAGTAGATGAACGCACAAAATGAAGATTATCTGCATAACGTTCTTCTTGCATTGTAGTAGTTCCTGCAAGTGCAAATAATCCCACTTCATCTTTTTCTCCAAAACTATTGTTTACTACACGAGTATTCATAATCTCATGAATATCAGCTACAAACTTCAACGGAATATCTCCATTATTAATGATTTCCCCTTCTTCCTCCGAAATATGGTTTACACAAGCAGTAAACATAGTACAACAAAGGATAAAAAAACCTACTCCCACAAATAGGTTATGGCATGTTTTCATTTTGTTTTTCTATTAGTTCAAAAAAAGAAATTCTTGATTGAGCAGAAAGAATGCCATAAGAGGAAGTATTCACTTTCGGTTATGAAAAACCATACAACACGTCTGTTGCAACTGTAGAATCTTAAATTCCCACATTACAGTTTGAAATGTGGAAGCGAAAGTACAGATTATAGTTAAGAAAAGAAATATTTTCCTTTAAAAAGATTAATCTTTTATATAAAAAGCACGTAATCAGCCATTTAAATAACACATGCAAAAACAAGACATTCTGAACTCCACATTATTATATTAGCATTGGTTATTATTTACTATCCGTCATTTATTTCAAAAAGAATACCCCACTTCTATTCCGGCAATGTGTCTGCCTTGCGAAGATGCATATTGATAACAATAAAATGCATCCAATGACCAACGTTTGGCTAAAGCAATCTCCACTCCGGGACGATAGCGCATACGGTCTGCTCTCCAAAAAGAGGTATCATCCAGACTTTGATAAATTTCAACAGAAAAATAAGGAGAAACGATTCCTTTTGTAGGAGCATAGGATAACTTCAAACGAGAACGTAGACGAGTTTCAGAATCACCACGGTCAAAAGTCTGCTGAAACCTCTCCCGCAAAGACACTTTCAACCATTGATAACGAAAGTTGGCAGTGGCAGATATATGATAGCGATGTCTCAACTTCCAGTCTGAATCACCCAAATTCCGAAGATGGGTCTCATATCCCACTCCCAGATTCAAAAAAGAACAAGGGCGATAACTTCCACCAACTGTCAGTCCCCAACGATCTAATCGACTTACATCATCCTTCATACGTAATTCCAAATCGCCTGAAACCGAGAAACGAGAATCTATCTTATAATTTACCTTAAATTTAGTCCATGTATTGAAATCATCACTTTGTGCCCATGCGGGAAACGACATTCCAAACAACAACACAAACAGCCAAATCTTAGTATTTAATATTATTCTACTCATTGATTATCGGGTTAAAGTTGCAAAGATAATAAATAATCTCCGACAAAGAAAAATCATGATACTGAAATAAATCTGAAAAAGATTAGCGACTTCTTTCCTTTTTTATTTCCCGGATTTTACGTACGTTTGTGACATTCTAACAATCCCTTTGTGAATTGAAACCTAAAATGCTATATGTGCGCAACAAATATTCCCGGTAATGAACGTTCGCTTGTCATCCGCCTGATAGCCGGAGATGAAGATGCATTCTGTGAACTTTATGCGGCTTATAAAAATCGCCTGATATATTTTGCGATGCGTTTTCTCAAATCACGCGAATACGCAGAGGATATCTTTCAGGACGCCTTCACTACGATTTGGGAAAGTCGTCGTTTTATTAATCCCAACACATCTTTTTCTTCTTATTTATATACAATCATGCGCAATCGGATTCTAAACCATTTGCGCGAACTGGCAAGCGAAGACCGACTGAAAGAGCAAATCCTTTCACAAGCTATAGACTACAGTAATGAGACGAACAATGAAATCATTGCCAATGATTTACAGAGACTTATATCTCATGCACTGGAACAACTGACTTCCCGCCAGCGAGAAATATTCGAAATGAGCCGTGAGAAACAAATGTCTCATAAAGAAATAGCAGAAGCATTGGAGATTTCTGTCAATACGGTACAAGAACATATCTCATCTTCTTTGCGTTCGCTTCGTACGTATTTAGAAAAACACTCTGTTACCGGCACTGACCTAATTTTACTTCTTATCTGCCTCAATCTTTAGCGGGAGATGGTTTCTAACGGCATATACAGTTAAAGGAAGTTAACTATACCCTAGACATTCTTTTTCTTTGTGTACTAATTATACAAAGGGGAAATTAAGATATACCCGAATTCTAAATAACAGAATATGAAGAATACAGAAAATAATAAAAAACTATATCGCCGTTATCTGGACGATCTCTATACAACAGAGGATGCCCGGCAACTACTGAACAGCCTGCACGACCCGGATAATCATGAAACACTCAATGAGTTGTCTTCCGATGTCTGGGAAGAAACCGCCACACAGCAACCTTATACAGATCTTGAACGTGAACACTATAAACGAGAGGCACGTCAATTATTGAAACACATAGAACATAAAAAACGTACTTGGTTCCATCGTATCGCAGTTGTTACCGCCAGCACTGCAGCAATCGTTTGCCTGGTACTGAGCGGAATTCATTATCTGGAACATCTGAATGAACAACAGATTATCTATCTGGAAGCCTCAACATCTTATGGCGAACGAAAACAACTTCTTCTGCCCGACGGCACCCAACTAACACTAAATTCCTGCTCACATGTCCGGTATCCGAATAATTTCACAGGAGAAGAGCGTAAAATAGTACTGGAAGGTGAAGGATATTTTCAGGTACACAGAAATGAAGAACAACCTTTCATTGTCAGTACCCGCCGTTTCGATGTACGTGTACTAGGAACCTGCTTTGATATAAAATCCTATTCTTCTGATGAAATCGTTTCTGTAGAAGTGGAAAGCGGAAAGGTGCAGGTAGATTTGCCGGAAGCGATGATGCGGTTAAAAGGCAAAGAGCAGGTACTTATCAATACCATTTCGGGCGAATACAGCAAACGACGGGAAGAGCGTCCGGTAGCCATATGGAAAAAAGGCGGTCTGCGTTTCAACAGTACTCCGATACGTGACGTGGCAAAAGAACTGGAACGAATGTACAATTGCCATATTACATTTGCCAACGGTAAATTCAACAATCTGATTTCCGGAGAACACGATAACAAGAGCCTGGAAGCAGTTCTTCAATCTATCGAATATACAAGTGGTATCCGGTATAAGAAGGAAGGCAACCACATATTGTTATATAAATAGCAAAAAGATGTTAATCACACCCTAGTATATAGTTTACGGTGTGTATTACCTTGTAGAACCTTGAATATTTAACTTATAATTTTAAGAAGACATATTATGAAAGCACCCGGTTAATTCCATCTCTGAAAAATAGGAGCTGTCTCTCAGAGAAGCCCCTATTCCGTAATCCGGACGGATATTCATTCGTTTCGACCCGTGTGAATAACGTATCTCGTATTACAAGTCTTTGTTTTAAATAATCTATTCAATTACTAAAACGTACAAATTTATGAATAATCTTCCTAATATAAAAAGGAAAGGCAGAAATGTACATTCATTTTTAGCTTTTTTACTATTCGTATGCTTGTCATCATTGCCTTGTTACATACAGGCACAAGAAAAGAAAAACATTACGCTGGATGTCAAGAATGAAACTGTAGAAAATGTATTCAATCAATTAAGCAAACAGACCGGCTACAAATTCTTTTATGATCAGGAAATTGTAAATGCCGCCCCACGTATTTCAATCAAAGCACGCAATAGCTCGTTAGAAAATATTTTGAGCATGATAACAGTACAGACCAATTTATATTTCAATAAGAAAAATAATACCATCTCTGTCGGCAAACAAAAAAGCCAGGAAACAATAAAATCAACAAGAACCAAAACCGTCAACGGAACAGTTACAGACCAGAACGGTGAACCCATTATCGGTGCCAATGTATTAGTAAAAGGTACGACAAACGGTATCATTACCGATATTAACGGAAACTATTCTTTGGCAAACGTAACCGAAGATGCTACTATTCAGTTCTCATACATCGGGTATCAAACAACCGAGGTCAAAGCGAACAGTAAAGAGTTGGCGCGTATCATACTAAAAGAAGACAGCGAGCTGCTGGACGAAGTAATAGTAGTAGGGTACGGTGTACAGAAACGCAGTGATGTCACAGGCGCTATATCTTCCGTAACTTCCGAGAAACTGAATTCTACCCCCTCTTCTAGCCTGGGTGAAATGCTGAGAGGACAAGCTGCCGGTGTGCAGGTTACCATGTCCAATGCCGCTCCCGGTGGCAGTTCGAATATTCTGATCCGGGGACGTCGTTCGCTTTCCGGCGGAAATGATCCTCTTTACATCGTGGACGGTGTCCCGATGACTAGTATAGATGATATAAACTCCAACGATATAGCATCACTCGAAGTTCTGAAAGACGCTTCTTCCCAATCAATCTATGGCGCACGCGCAGCCAATGGTGTCATACTAATCACTACCAAACGGGGACAGACCGGAAAGATGAAAATCAGTTATAACACCTACGCCGCTTCACAAAGTATCCATAAGAACTTTGAGTTTTACAATGGAGAGGAATGGGCTGCTTTACGCAAGGAAGCATACTATAATGCCAATCTTAGCTATGATGAAACCGACTGTTTCAGAGGGTTGATGCTCGACGTTTTTAAATCAGGAGAGTATGTTGACTGGGAAAAGCTAATGATAAGCTCCGCCTGGCAACAAAAGCACGACATCTTGATACAATCCGGCGGGGACAAAACAAAGTACGCTCTGGGACTGGGATATTTTGACCAAAACGGTATGGTTCCAAATTCGGGATTCCAACGTTTGAGCGGACGATTGAACATCGACCACAAACTACTGAAAAACCTGACAATAGGCACGAACTTCTTATACACCAAATCATGGAAGAAAACAGCAGACGGCTCCTTCAATTCATTTATCACCATGCCGCCTCTGGCAAAAGTATATAATGACGACGGTTCCTTGCGTGAAGATGTAACCGAAGCTGGAGAATCCCACTACAACCCATTATGGAATATCGACTACTCAAACAATAAAAGCCAGACCGACCGGCTATTGATCAACTTTTTCGTGGACTGGAAAATCACAAAGGACTTATCATACCGTGCAAACGGAAGTTTGAATACCAGGACTGTCCATAGCAACACTTATCAGGGGACAAAGCATACGACAGGACGCAATAACAATGGAAAAGCGACTGCCGGCACAAGTTTCTCTAACGACTACCTGTTCGAGAATATAGTCAACTACGTGAAGGATTTCAATAAGAACCATCATTTCGACGCAACCTTTATGCAAAGTGTCAATGTCATCGAATGGAAAAATCTAGGAATAAACGGTACCGGATTCGCAAACGATGATTTGACTTATAATGCGATAGGCTCTGCCAATGAATATGGTACGCCTACCTGGGAATTATCTGATAGAAAACTATTATCTTTCTTGGGACGTGTCAGATATAACCTGTTCGAGAAATACCTGTTCACCTTCGCTTTGCGTGTGGACGGTTCTTCCGTTTTCGGAAAGAATAACAAATACGGTTATTTCCCTTCGGGAGCTTTTGCCTGGAGGATAAATGAAGAATCCTTTTTAAAAGAAGCCAAATGGCTGTCCAACCTGAAACTCCGTTTAAGTTACGGTGCGGTCGGTAACCAAGGCGTTACCCCTTATAAATCACTTGGTTTGACAGATAGATACCTGACCGAATTCGGTGACAAGACCATCATCGGTTATCTACCCGGAACGGAATTGACCAACCCTAACTTGAAATGGGAAACGTCCACTTCCGGAAATATCGGACTTGATTTCGGATTCTTCAACGGAAGAATCAATGGTACGATAGAATACTATAATACCAAGACTACCGACCTGCTTGTCACCAAGTCTATCCCAAGCTCGCTCGGATATTCCACCCAGACTGTAAACCTGGCGGAAATGAAGAATAATGGTATCGAAATAACGCTGAATACCACTCCCGTCAAAATCAAAGATTTCAGATGGGATGTCAACTTCACTTTCACCAAGAACAAGAATGAAATTAAAAAGATAGACGGACAAGTCGATGAGAATGGCAAACCGCTTGATGACGTGAACAACAAATGGTTTGTCGGATATCCGATGAATGTATATTACGACTATGTATTTGACGGCATCTGGCAAAAAGATGACGATATCGCCAATTCTCATATGCCGACAGCTACTCCGGGCAGCATCAAACTGCGCGATGTCAACAACGACAATCAGATAACAGCCGATGACAGAGTAGTGATGCAACGTGACCCCAAATGGATAGGTACGGTCGGCACATCTTTCAACTACAAAGGATTCGACTTATCCGCCGACCTGTATATCTCTCATGGAGGAACGATATACAACCCTTATCTGACGACATTCGAGAATGGTGGTGACTTGACAGCCAAGCGAAATGGTATCCGACGCAATTACTGGACACAGAATAACCCGTCTAATGAAGCCCCTGCGCCCAACATGACGCAAGCTCCCGCATATATCAGTTCATTGGGTTATCAGGATGCCTCGTATGTCCGTCTGCGAAACGTTACTTTCGGATACAACTTCCCCCGTGCTCTTATCAGCAAAGCATACATGCAAAGTCTGAGACTCTATATGACACTGTCTAACTTCTGGACGAAAACCGATGTACAGGCTTACGGTCCGGAACAAACTCCGGGAGATTATCCCGAACCCAGGACTGTATTATTTGGATTGAATGTGACATTTTAATAAGATAAAATCATGAAAAAGAGTATATTATTTATATTTACAGCCTGCTTCCTCTTTACTACTTCCTGCTCCGACTTCCTAGATGAAGAACACAAGACGAAGTATAGCTCCGAATACGTATTCGGAACACCGGAAGGGCTAAAACTCGCGGTCAATGCACTATATGCATTGCAACGCTACTACGCAAATGATACTGAAAATGCCACCATCTTCGCTTTGGAAAGAGGTACGGATTTAGCTGTAACCAATGGCGGAACCGGTAACTTTTACGGCATCTATGACCCTAATTATTTAAAGCCGTCCGCCAGCCAGGTAGGATTCATGTGGCGTACAATGTATCAAATCATAGGCAAAGCCAATGAAATAATTGCCGCAGCCGAGGACTTGGAAGACACTCCTTCCTTACGGGCCACCGTCTCAGAAGCAAAATGTTTCAGAGCGCAGTCTTATTTCCTATTATACCGCACATTCGACAGGATATGGCTGAACATACAGCCGACTACTGCCGAAAACGTCAACGATCCGAGAGATTTTCATGCCGCTTCCGAGAAAGAAGTGTTCGACTTGATTTACGAGGATTTGGAGTATGCCATTACAAACCTCGACTGGGTATCCGACGAAGCGGGAAGATTCACCCAGGCTGCCGCCCGTCATATGAAAGCCAAAGCCGCATTATGGCTCAAAGACTGGGATACGACTCTGGAACAAGTGGAAGAAATAGAGAAATCGGGACATTTTGACTTGATTGCATTGAATGAAGTATTTAATGCCGGAGACTTGAATCATAAAGAAGCGCTGATGGTGCAACAGTGGAGTAAAAATCCGGGCGGTAATTTATCCAATGCCACTCCAAAAGGCAATTACTATGCAGCCTATTTCATCGCCCAATACCGTACCGAAATCGGTGGAACCGCAGAATATGCCTGTTCTTATGACAACTGGGGATATACTTACGGAAGATGTCTCCCCAGCCCCTATTTATTCTCACTGTATGACAAGGCTAAGGACAAACGTTATCAAGAGTACTACATACACCAGTACAA
>OKSH01003177.1_pt1 | contig 10866 bp, 8 predicted proteins | sample 1601231 | NCBI WGS metagenome assembly OKSH01 (sample SAMEA3541596, study PRJEB24748) | human gut metagenome | biome: human gut; feature: human-associated habitat; material: faeces | place: China | collected 2012 | reverse complement strand
CGTGCTGCTAAACGAGATGCCGCAGGCGGACGAGACGCTCGCCCTCTCGGAGGAGGAGAGCGCCCGGTGGGAGAAGCTGCTCGCGCTGCGCGGCAAACTGCGAATCCGCATAGCTCTGCTGTTGGTCGAGCTCCACAAAGCCGCCCGCGATGCGCGGCTCTGCCAGGGTCACGGCGGCGCGACCCTGCACCAGCCCAACGTAGGTCTTGGTCTGCTCTTCTATTTGGATAAGGGCCTGGTCGTACTGCGTCTGCAGTTCGGAGAGTTGCAGGCGCGCCGGGGCGATCTGCTCTGCAATCGCATCGCGCGCCGCCTCCAGCCGCGCCTTGGCCTCCTCATAGCCCGGCTGTTGCGGGTCAAGCTGCTCTATCTGCCCTTCAAGCTGGTCGATCTGGGCAAGCGGGCCCTCCAGCTGCTGGTTCAGTTGCTCGATCGCGCTTTTAAGCTGCGCGGTGCTCTGCTCGCCGTACGCCTGCATCTGGGTGTTGATCATTTGGACGAGTTTTTCCACCGCGGCGGCCGACTGCTCCTCGTCCACCTGCGTGCACACGGTATTCCACAGGTCTTCCGGCCAATACGCGGCGGCGCCCATCTGCTCGAGCATCGCCTTGATCTGCGCGGCAGCATCATCGATCCGCTGCTTTTGATGCTGCAGATCCGCCTGCTTGGACTCCAGCTCCGCGCGGGCGGCGGCGATCTGCGCGTTAGCCTGCGCCTGCGCATCGTCAAGCTGGGCCTCGCCCGCGGCAAGTTGCGCCAACCCGTCGGCCACGGTCTTCTCGCTCGAATCGAGCTCCGCCTTGGCAGATGCCAGCTGCGCATAGCCCTGCTCAATCTGCTTCTTTGCGGAATCAAGCTGCGACAAGGCAAGCTTCTCCTGTAAGGAGTACTCGTCCTTACCCGCGGCAAGCTGATCCCAGCCGCCATTGAGCGTTCGCTGCGCCTCGCCAATCTTATCTGCTGCGTCATCGAGTTTTTCGCGCGCCTCGCGCTCAGCCTTGTCCACCTTGTCCATCGCTTCATCTTTAACCGCGGACGTGCGGGCATCCTCGCGGTCCTCGCGAATCTGCTCGGCCTCGTCCTTCACCTTGGCGATAAGGTCCTCATAGGCTGCCGAGTAGCTGGGCAGCTCGCGCGCGCCCGCAACAGAGAGGTAAGCGATGGTGAACACGTTCGGGTCCTCGACCGCGTCGCGCGTAAGGAAGAAGGCGTATTTGGTCGAGCTCGCCGTGCGGAAGCCCATGGTCGAGGTGTCGGAATTGACATCCATGGCATCGCGCACCACCGCGGTGATGGTGTAGGTGCCGCGTTTGAAGATCTCGCCGGACTCTTCGTCCGCATCCGCAGCATCGCCAGAGCCCGCGGCGGTCGAAGTGGACGAGGAGCGCTCGCCCTTGGAGAAGAACGTCAGCGTATCGCCCACGCCCTTGCCCGCGGCGTCGGCGTACTTGGTGGTGACGGCGACCTCATCGGCAGCCTGGGGCAGCTCGCCCTCGACTACCTGGGGTTGATTGAACCCTCGGCCAGAAAGCGCCTTGAGGTCCACTTTCTCGCTCGAGCCGTCAACCTGCGTGTAGGCGGTCTCCGTGTAGGAGCCCTCCGCGGCGTCGACATCGTCCAAATTCGCCAGCGCATCGATGTCGCCCTGCGTTAGGCCCAGCGTAGACTGCACGGAGATGTCGAAGAGGTTTTGGTCGTCGTAATAGGAATCCGCGGTGAGCCGCAGATCATCGCAGGCTGCCTTGAGGCCCACCAACATGGCGGTGCCCAGCGCGCAGATGATGAAGATGGAGATGAACCGCTTGAGGTTGCCGGTGATGGTGCGGCGAACGTCCGTGGCGAAGGCTGATGGTCGTGACATGGCGCGTACCTACCACTCGATGTTGGCGATGGGCACGGGGTTCGCGTTTTTCTCCATGGAGGTCACGCGGCCGCTCTTGAAGCGGATGAGGCGGTCTGCCATGGGCGCCAGCGCCGAGTTGTGCGTGATGATGAGCACGGTGATGCCATCGCGGCGGCAGGTGTCTTGCAGCAGTTGCAGCACCTGCTTGCCCGTTTGATAGTCGAGCGCGCCCGTGGGTTCATCGCACAGCAGCAGCTTGGGGTTCTTGGCGATGGCGCGCGCGATGGAGACGCGCTGCTGCTCGCCGCCGGAGAGCTGCGCCGGGAAGTTGGCCGTGCGCTTTGAGAGGCCCACCTTGGCCAGGCATTCCGCCGCATCCAGCGAGTCCGGGCAGATCTGCGAGGCAAGCTCAACGTTCTCCAGCGCCGTAAGGTTGGGCACCAGGTTGTAGAACTGGAACACAAAGCCCACGTCCGCGCGGCGATACTCCACCAATTGGTCCTCGCTCGCCCCTCCTATGTCGCGGCCGTCCACCACCACGCGCCCGCTGGTCGCGGTGTCCATGCCGCCCAAGATGTTGAGCGCCGTGGTCTTGCCGGCGCCCGACGCGCCCAAGATCACGGCGAGCTCGCCGCGCTCGACCTCGAAGCTGGCACCGTCGAGCGCGCGGACCTCGCCCTCGCCCGAACCGTATACCTTGGTGACGTCTGAAAACTCTATGTAGGCCATCGCACTGCCCCGTTCATGCCCGCGAGCGGTGCGCGGCGGCATCGCTCGACAACCTGTTGTCTAATTGTTCAGTATAGTTGAGGGCAAACAGCAAGGCGCCATCCACTCGACAGCCCGGCGAGGATTGTCGAGTGGATGGAAGCGCGCGGCGGCGCGGCGCGACAACCCATCCGCACGGCCGCCCAAACCTGCGTAAAGGGGCGAAACATGAAGAAGCAGCCAGCCGTGACCGAGCAGACGCGCGCCAACCTGCGCACGGCGTTTTGGAGCCTGTACCGGGAGAAGCCCACTAGCAAGATAACCGTGCGCGAGATCACCGACCGCGCCGGCTACAACCGCGCCACCTTCTACCTGTACTACCGGGATGTATACGACTTGTTCGAGCAAATCGAACAGGAGATTCTGGACGATGTCGGACGCTTGGTCGACCAGGGGCTCATGCGTCAGGAGACCTTGGATTTCTCACAACATATGGGCCTTATCCTGGAACTCGCCCGACGCTATGACGGGTACGTCCCGCAGCTGATGGGCCCCCACGGCGACCCGTCCTTTGGCATTCGCCTGAAGGAAATCTTGGCCCCGTTGCTCGACCGCTTCATCCTGCCCGCCCAAGGCATGCCCGAAGACCATAAGGCAATACTGCGCGAATTCTATTTGTCCGGGCTGCTCGCAGCCATCTCAGTCTGGGCGTCCAACACCGCTGGCATGCCGGTCAGCCAGCTCATCGACCTGCTTGTCCGCGCCGTCACGCCAACGGACAAGCGCTAGCTCGTCCAACCCAAGGGCCGGGAGCGGGGCGACCAAAGTGCGGGCAGCGGTCAACGCGCGGGGTGGCCATCAAAGGCACGAGCGAAGCATACTTGACGGGTTTCTTAAATCAACTCTATTCCATCCCCTTCGGTCTCTCCAAATTCCATCTCATTCGCAACGCAGCGCCCAGAGAATCTGATGCGCCAAAACGCCCCCGAGCGGACACGGACGGCCATGGCGCCCTACGCTGCGGAAGTTCCCTTTTGCGCTCACTCAAGTCCACATTAATGCACTATATTGGTGCATATTAGCTTTATAGATGCACTATAGTAGTGCAGTATAATAGGCTATATAGTAACTTTCCCCTAAATATCGCACTATAGAAGTGCATCTTTTCTTAATTAATGCACTACTTTAGTGCATGTTATCTCAAGGAAGGTGGCCCCATGGAGAGACTTTACGAGCAGATGCGTCGCCAACTGGCGTATGCACCCCAGAACTTCCGTAGGTACATGTACGACCGCATCAACTGGGACAATCGCATGTTGGGCCTGGTGGGTCCACGGGGCGCGGGTAAGACAACGCTGTTTTTACAGCGTATCAAGAACGCCCATGATCTATCCGATACGCTGTATTGTTCCGCCGACGACTTATATTTCTCAACGCATACGCTATTCGATACAGCAGAGTCGTTCTCCAAGGCGGGCGGCATGTACCTGTTCATCGACGAGGTGCACAAATATCCTGGCTGGTCACGCGAACTCAAGCTCATGTACGACGCATTCCCCCAGCTCCACGTGTACTTCACCGGGTCCTCCATCCTGGACATCGAGAAGGGCGAGGCGGACCTCAGCCGCCGCGCTCCCCGCTATCTTATGCAGGGACTGTCGTTCCGCGAGTATCTTGCCATCCGGCATGGAATTGAACTGCCGGTGTTCACGCTTGAGGACGTGCTGGCCCATAGGGCCGAAACCCCTCTTCTCATGCAGCCGCTTCCGTACTTCCATGATTACCTGCAGTCCGGATATTATCCGTTCGGCACGGACGTCGACTTCCCCACGGAGCTCGAGCAGGTTATTTCGCGCACACTCGAGGTGGATATCCCTTTGTTCGCGGGTATGACGGCGGCAACCGGGCGCAAGCTCAAGAAGCTGCTATCCGTGGTCAGTACGCTTGTTCCGTTCAAGCCCAACATGTCAAGCCTGGCCAAGCAGCTGCAGGTGAGCCGCAACGTGATCGAGGAATACCTGCTGTACCTCGAGAAGGCCGGCATGATTGCGCAGCTGCGAAGCGGTGCAGGCGGATTGGGCGGGCTGGGAAAGGCTGAAAAGGTCTATCTGGACAATCCGAACATCCTGTATTGCCTGGGCGGCAGTGGGAGCGATTCAGGAACCGTGCGCGAAACGTTTTTCCTGAATCAGACGCGCGTGGGGCACGATGTCGTCGCTTCGCCCGTCTCCGATTTCCGCATCGGAGACTTCACGTTCGAGGTAGGCGGAAAGAATAAGGGGCAAAGCCAGGTTGCCGGCGTTGAAGGCGCTTACATCGTGAAGGACGATATCGAATACGGCTACGGCAACGTGATTCCCCTGTGGGCTTTCGGCATGATGTATTAGGCGCCCCGGGCACGTGATTACCAAAAACCGCGCGCTGCAATAAGGCAACGCGCGGTTATCAGAAAAAGCAATTTGTTGGAAGGCTAAGCCGCGACGGACACCGCCCCGGCTACCGCTCAGCGCGCAGGCGCTATTCGGTCAGCAGCTTCGCGATCTGGACGGCATTGGTCGCCGCACCCTTGCGAATCTGGTCGCCACAGCACCAGAAGGTGATGCCGCGAAGGGCCTCGGGGTTGGAGATGTCGCGGCGAACGCGGCCAACGTAGATAAGATCCTGGTCAGAGGTATCAAGCGGCATGGGCCAGCGGTCGTGCGCGCTCTCGGCCTCGAGGTCGTCCACCAACTTGACGCCGGGGGCGACGGCCAGCGCCTCGCGCGCCTGCTCCAGGGTGATGTCGCGCTCGAACTCAAGGGTGATGCTCTCGGAGTGGGAGCGCAGCACGGGCACGCGCACGCAGGTGCAGTTCACGCGCAGCTCGGGCAGGTGCATAATCTTGCGGCCCTCGTTTTGCAGCTTCATCTCCTCAGAGGTAAAGCCCTCAAACTTCTCGCCGCCAATCTGCGGAATCAGGTTGCTCGCCAGCTGGGCGGCAAACGCACGGGGCTCAGGAATCTCCTCGCCGCGGCCCATCGCGCCAATCTGAGCCTCAAGCTCCAGCATGCCGGGCATGCCGGCGCCGGATGCGGCCTGGTAGGTGGAGACGATCATGCGCTTCACGCCTGCCAGTTGGTGCAGCGGCCAGGTGGGAACCAGGCCGATGATGGTGGCGCAGTTAGGGTTGGCGATGATGCCGTGGTGAGAGGCGATGTCGCCCGCGTTGATCTCGGGCACCACCAGCGGCACGCCCTCGTCCAGGCGGAAAGCATGGGAGTTGTCCACAACCACGGCGCCGCGACGCACGGCCTCCGGGTAGAGCGCCTTTGCGACGTCGTCCTCGGCGGCGCCCAGAACAATGTCGACGCCGTCAAAGCACTCGGGAGCGGCAGCCTCGATCACAACCTCGCCCCAGGGGGTCTCGACCTTCTTGCCGGCAGAGCGCGGGCTCGCCAGCAGCTTGAGCTCGCCAACGGGGAACTCCTGCTCCTCCAAGCACTGGAGCATCTGCGTGCCCACCGCACCGGTTGCGCCCACGATGGCGACTGTGTACTGCTTCATGTCGATTACCTCCTAGTTAAGGGAAATGATGGCATTTGCCGGCGCGGCCCTTCGGCCACGGCGACGCCGTTTTGAACGGGCGCGGGTTATTTGGACGATGACCTGCTGAATAACCGGCTAGTCCGGACGCGAAGCGCGTCGCGCACCTTAGAACGGCGCGCGGACGGGCTCCAGATCAGACGTCTTCACAATGCCGTTCTCATCGGAGAACGCCTTGTAGATGGTCTTGATAGCCAGGTCGAAGTCTTTCTCCTCGACGCCAATGATGATGTTGATCTCATCGCAGCCCTGGGTGATCATGCGGACGCTCACGCCCTCCTGGCCAAGCATGCCAAACAGATGGCCGGAAATGCCGGGGCGGCCGCGCAGGTTGCGGCCAACGGTGGCGATCAGGGCGAGGTTCTCGACCACCTCGATCTCCAGCGGCTCGACCTCCTCCTGGATATCGGAGATCAAAGAGTAGAGCGAATCCTTCACATCGGACGCCTGCACCACAGCGGCGAACTGGTCAACGCCGGTGGGCATGTGCTCGACGGAGACGCCGTAGCGCTCGAAGACGGACAGGGCGCGACGCATGAAGCCGATGCGGCTCTTGGTGCGGTCGCGGGCGACGTTGATCGCAAGGAAGCCGCGCTTGCCGGCGATGCCGGTGATGATGGGCTCGGAATCGCCCTCCTTGGCGGTCTCGGAGATGATGGTGCCGGGGTCCTCCGGCGCGTTGGTGTTCTTGATAACCAACGGAATGCCCGCGTCGCGAACCGGGAAGACTGCCTCCTCGTGCAGCACGCTCGCACCCATGTAGGAGAGCTCGCGCAGCTCCTCGTAGGTGATGCGCGGAATGGGCTGCGCGCCCTCGACGATGCGCGGGTCCGCGGACAAGAAGCCCGAGACGTCCGTCCAGTTCTCGTACAGGTCCGCCTCCAGGCACTGGGCCAAGATGGAGCCGGAAATGTCTCCGCCGCCGCGATCGAGCAGCTTGACCTTGCCCTCCTTGGTGGCGCCATAGAAACCGGGCATGACAAAGCCGCCCTCGCGGGCGTTATTCTTGACCAGCTCGGCGGTGCGCTTCATGGATAGCGTGCCGTCGTGGTGGAACGCGACCATGTCGGTGGCGTCGATGAACGGCAAGCCCAGATACTCGGCCATCAAGCGAGCCGTAAAGTACTCGCCGCGGCTTACCAGCTCCTCGGTGGTGTAGCCGCCCTTGCTGGCGCGCTCGGCAAACGCGGAAAACTCCTCGCGGATGGGATAGGAAAGCCCAAGTTCGTCCGCGATATCGAAATAGCGCTGACCGATGTCTGCCAGAAGGTCATCGCAGGACACGTGGTAATTCACGTGGGCGTCGACCAGATACAAAAGGTCGGTGACCTTGGAGTCACCCGAGAACCGACGACCGCACGCGGACACAACCACAAAGCGACGGGCGGGATCTGCGTCGATGATCCCCTTGATCTTCTTGAAGTGCTCGGCATCGGCGACAGAAGAGCCGCCGAACTTGGTGATCTTAATCATGTGAACGCGAAATCCTTCCCGGTGCCCTCGCGCCAAAGACCACCGGATCGCGATATTTCGCAAGGCGTTACTTTAGCGTGAGCAAGTACAATGGATGTTTAGTCTACTAAACCATAGAAGAGCGTTCATGCATAATCGCACTTTTGTTTCCAAACAAAGAACGTCATGTGAATTGCAGCTGAACGGGCATGTTGCCCGTCGCTCCGCAGGACGGCTCGCATGTATGCTCTGATACCATGTGCAGCAACGTTTTACGAGCGCCCGCATGGCGCCCACGCACCCATAAGGAGCACGTTTATGGCGACCTACCACAGCACCCGTTCCCGCACCGCGCAGCTCAGCGCTAAAGAGGCCATCCGCCGCGGCATCGCGCCCGACGGCGGCCTGTACGTATCCGATGAGCTGGGTCAGAGCAAGATCGACCTGGAGGGCCTTGCCAACAAGGACTACTTCGAGCTGGCGCGCGAGGTGCTGGGCACCCTGTTGCCCGACTACACCGCAGACGAGATCGCGGCGTGCGTGGACGAGGCCTACGGCAGCTCCTTCGCCTCCGACGAGGTGACCCCGGTGGTCGACCTCAAGGGCGTCGCCGGCGAGGCGGACCAGGGCAGCGCCTCCACCTACGTGATGGAGCTCTGGCACGGTCCCACCAGCGCCTTCAAGGACGTGGCCCTGCAGATGCTCCCCCGCCTCATGGCCCGCACCAGCGCCAACGCCGAAGGCGCTGCCGATAAGATCATGATCGTCACCGCCACCAGCGGCGATACCGGCAAGGCGGCGCTGGCCGGCTTTGCGGACGCTCCCGGCTGCGGCATCACCGTCTTCTATCCGGAGGGCAAGGTCTCCCGCGTGCAGGAACTCCAGATGAGCACGCAGGAGGGCGCCAACGTCTCCGTCTGCGCCGTGCGCGGCAACTTCGACGACGCCCAAAGCGCCGCCAAGCGCATCTTCGCCGATCGCGAGCTCGCCGACCGCCTGGCCGCCGCAGGCGTGCAGCTCTCCAGCGCCAACTCCATCAACGTCGGCCGCCTGGTGCCCCAGGTTGTCTACTACTTCGCCGCTTACGCCCAGCTGCTTCGCGCCGGCAAGATCCAGCCCGGCGACGCTGTTGAGTTCTGCGTGCCCACCGGCAACTTCGGCGACATCCTGGCCGGCTACTACGCCCAGCGCCTGGGCCTGCCCGTAGCCAAGCTCATCGTGGCGAGCGACAAGAACAACGTGCTCTTCGACTTCCTCACCACCGGCACCTATGATCGCCAGCGCCCCTTCTACACCACCACCTCGCCCAGCATGGACATCCTCATCTCGTCCAACCTCGAGCGCATGCTCTACTATCTGGCAGACGGCGATTGCGAGCTTGTAGCCAACCTTATGGCGCAGCTCGCCCAGGGCTCCTACGATGTGCCCGCGGAGCTGCTGGCAAAGATCCAGGCCGTCTTTGGCTGCGGTTGGGCGGACGAGGACCAGGTCGCCGCCGCCATCAAGGACTGCTGGGATCGCAACGGCTACCTCATCGACCCGCACACCGCCTGCGGCTACCACGTCTTGGGCCAGGTTCCCGCCGCCCCAGACGCCAAAGCCCGCGTGGTCCTCTCCACCGCCAGCCCCTACAAGTTCCCGCGCGCCGTCGCCGGCTCGCTGGGCCTGTTCTGCCCGCCGGACGATTTCGCCTGCATGAACGTGCTTGAGAAGGCAACCGGCACCGTCGCCCCCGCCCAGCTTTCCGAGCTGCAGCAAAAACCCGTCCTGCATGATGCCGTGGTGGATATCGACGGCATGGGCGGCTTTGTGGAGCAGGCAGCTTCTAAGCTTTAGCATTTGGACGAGGAGCTTTCCCTATGATCAAGATCACCGTACCGGCCACTAGCGCCAACCTTGGCATTGGCTACGACACGCTGGGCATGGCCGTGTCGCTGTACTCGCACTTCACCTTCAATCGCGCCGACACGCTGCAGATCACCGGCTGCCCGGAGGAGTTCCAAAACAAAAACAACCTGGTCTACGTCTCCTTTGTCGACGCGCTGCGCGAATGGGGCGTTGAGCCCTTCCCCGTGAAGCTGCACATAGAGACCGAGGTTCCCGTCGCCCGCGGCCTGGGTTCCAGCTCCACCTGCGTGGTCGCCGGCATCATGGCGGCAGCCGCGCTGACCGGCCACACCGTTGACCGCGCCGAGCTGGTTCGCATCGCCACCGCCGTCGAGGGCCACCCCGATAACGTCGCCCCCGCCATCCTGGGCGGCGCCGTGTGCTCCTTCACGCCCGAGGGCGACCTGCCGCGCTGCCTGCGCTACGAGGTTAGCGACCGCCTGCGCTTCATCACCATCATCCCACCCTACGAGGTCCACACCAGCGATGCCCGCAAGGTTGTTCCGCAGGAAGTGCCCCTGTCCACCGCCGTGTGGCAGATGGGCCGCATCGCCGGCATGACGCGCGGTCTTGAAACCGGTGACCTCGATCTGGTCGCCGCCGCTAACGACGACCGCCTGCAGGAGCCTTACCGCCGCGCCCTCATCCCCGACTACGAGGATATTCGCCGCGTCTGCCTGGAAGGCGGCGCCAAGACCATGTGGATCTCCGGCTCCGGCTCCACCCTTATGGCCGCTACGGACGACACCATCGTCGCCAAGTTCCTGCAGGTGCGCCTGCGCGAGAACTTCCCCGCCTGCGAGACGCACATCCTCACCTGCGACACCGAAGGCGCCCAGATTGAGTACCTGTAACGCAAGCGCGCCTCGCGCTATAAGGGGCTGACCAGACGCACATCTGAACCACCAAGGGGACCTGTTTTAAGGTCCCCTTTCTCGTCCATGGTAGTCAGCAAACTTTTGCAGATAGACCGATATGCAAAAGTCTGCACTTAAGGAAGTCTGCTTTTGGACGATGCCGCCGATCCTTACGCCAGCCTCATCGATGGTTCCATGAAATTGTCATTCCGCCAGGTTGGCATTCACGCGCGTGAGGCCCGCAAGCACCCGAGGACTGACAGCGAGGAGGCTTCTGTTGGCATCCGCCTACTTGCATGGCCTCGTCCACCGAAACGTTCGCATCTATATCGACATCTGAGGGTAGAGCAGCTTCAACGCGTCGCGGCGTCCGTTTTGCCCGCGCGACTACCATTCCGGCTATTACGCATGCTTTGTCCACGACCCAGAGGGCAACAACATCGAGGCCGTCTTGCACGATTACCAGGCATAACCTGCTGCGCACACGCATGTGTAACGTGCATATGTGGACGAGAGCACAGGTGCGGCCCCCGGCAG
>OKSH01003170.1_pt1 | contig 10899 bp, 14 predicted proteins | sample 1601231 | NCBI WGS metagenome assembly OKSH01 (sample SAMEA3541596, study PRJEB24748) | human gut metagenome | biome: human gut; feature: human-associated habitat; material: faeces | place: China | collected 2012 | reverse complement strand
GTTAGCGATAGCCGAACATTAGATAGCGATACTTCTGGAAAATTAATTGCTATGAAGATGGCTAACGCGGGCTTATCAGTAGTTGATCGGGTAATCGTTAATGATGATATTGTCAATATTCAAACTGCCTACCTTCAACTAGAACAACAAGCTCTTGATGTCATCATTACTAATGGTGGAACAGGAATTGCTCAGCGTGATGTTACTATTCCGGCTATTCATCCACTCCTCAAACGCCTAATTCCGGGTTTTGGGGAAGCGTTTCGCCAGATATCTTTTGAGGAAATTGGTACTCGTGCGCTTGCATCACAAGCCCTAGCCGGATTTAATTTCCGCAATCAGCTTACCTATTGTTTACCTGGTTCCCAGAATGCCTGTCAAACGGCTATAAACAAACTAATTTTGCCAGAATATGAACATTTATTATTTGAAAGCAGTTCTCAACGAAAGGAAGTTCATCACCATGCTCACTAGAAGAATTCCAATCTCAGTTGCCGAGGCCCAGAAAAAGATTAACGAAATTCCCCTTAAAACAGCTACAGAGACAATCCCGTTATCAGAAGCTAACCACCGTGTTTTAGCTAAAGATGTTCATGCTAATTATGATTATCCTCATTTTCGACGAGCTGGGATGGATGGTTATGCCATTTTAGCCAGCGATGATCATGATTTTCCTCGCGAATTTAACGTCCGAGGAGAGATTCAAGCTGGAGCAACTTGGGATCAACCATTACAATCAGGGGATGCGGTCCGAATTATGACTGGTGCATATGTTCCTTCTGATGTAGGAAAAGTAATTCGAATTGAAAAAACGCGGCCCGCTAAAGATGAAAATAAGGTTCAAATTATTACGACTGAAAGCAAGACTAACATTACGGAAGCCGGTACTGATGTAAAAAGCGGTGATATCGTTTTAGCAAAAGACCAGGAAATAAATCCCGGTGGCCTAGCAGTTTTAACGGCTTTTGGTGTTCAAGAAGTAACAGTTTATAAAAAGCCACGAATTGCAATCATCGCCACTGGAACTGAATTATTAGGGCCTAATGATACAATCGAACCGGGAAAGATCTTTAATAGTAATGGCATTATGCTAAAAAGTCTTGTAGAAGAAACTGGTGGGATTGTTGATTTTGAAACCCAATTACCAGATGATGCTGATCTTATCAAGCAGACTCTTGAAGAACAAATAGCAACTCATGAAATTGTAATTACTGATGGTGGTGTTTCAGTTGGTGATTTTGATTTTATTGGAGATGAAGCACGTAAATCTGATGAATTGCTTTTTAATAAGATTAAACAACGACCAGGAAGCGTTACGACTGCCTTTGTTCAAAATAATACGTTAATAATGGCCCTTTCTGGGAATCCAGGAGCTTGTTTTACTGGCTTTTACCTTTATATGGAACCGCTGATTCGCCGTTATCAACACCAAGCCAGCCGAATTAAGCAAGTACGGGCAATATTAGCGGCCCCATATAATAAAACAAATGGGTTCGATCGGTATCTTCGTTGTACTTATGAATTCAAAGATAATCAATTTTATGTTTATCCAAATGGAATCAACAGATCTGGCTCATTAGCTAACCTCGAGACGACAACCTGTTTAGCACTGATTCCGCATAGTACTACTCCAATGAAGGTCGGAACGGAGACAGACGCATGGCTATTACCCTTCAAATAATCGGTCATAAAAAAAGCGGCAAGACTCTTATCACTACGACTTTAATCGAAAGGCTATCAAAAGAAGGATATCGAGTAGCTGCTCTTAAACATGATGCCCATAATGCCGCAATGGATGTGCCAACTACTGACAGTGCTAGAATGAGTAGTGCTGGAGCTAAACAGGTTATTTTACAATCTGCGACTGAATTTTTCTTTCATCAAAAAAGTAATGTTCCGTCTTTAACGGAAATGGTTGAATTATTAAGTACCGACAATGATTTTGTCTTGATTGAAGGCCATAAGGAAGCCACTCAATATCCGCAAATTTTATTATTAAAGCCTGGCGAAAATCCTACCAATGTTGCTCATACTCCCCCTCTTAAAACAGGTAGTATTTTTAATGGAACAACCGCTGACTTATTAGGAAAAGATGCAATTGTAAATTGGTGCTATGACTACTTAAAACAAGTAAAGGGGGATGCAGGATGATTGGATTAGTATATGCTGGTGGTAAATCTACCCGTTTTGGGAAAGATAAAGCTACTTATCATGTTCCAGGATTACCAGCTACCAATATAGAGCTAGCTGTCGAGAAATTAACACCTCTTTGTCAGCAGATCGTTGTTTGTGCTAATGAAATAAATCGAGCGCATATATTAAAGTTGGTTGGTCAAGAACCGGCTGTGCAGATTACTTGTGATATTCCCCCTTATGATCATCATGGCCCCCTTTCAGCAATTATTGCTTGTACTAGTCATTTTTCAACTCCTCAGGACTATTTAACTCTGGCTGTTGATTATCCTTATATCACAAAAGATTCACTTGCTGTTCTTGCTCGTACGTCCAACTCCTATATTGCAACAAGTCAGCATAGCCATTATTCATTAGCTCATTTTTCAATTAGCAATGAGCAAGTTACTACTTGGGTTGCTGATAATGATGACTGGCGATTACGTAGTTTCATCATTAATAAATGTGTCTCTCACCCCCTCGTATATCGCTCAAGTGCCGAATTTTCAAATTTAAACTATCGTGAGGTCGATTTAAATGAAAAGTAAAGATTCAATGACAAATCCTGATTTTCAAAAACTCATTTCCCTTGTCTTAAATGACTTAACAATCATTGGAAAGAACGCTTGGTCACAACTGGAAAATGATGACTGTGCGTCATGTCTGATTAAAAAGCGGTTAAAGGGAGCTGCAGTTCCGATAACATTTCATTCCAATGCTACTCATCCCTTTCACTTTTCGATGGTTTACCGTCCTCTTGATGATAAAGAAAATGTCTTTGCCCTAACTCTTGAAAATCGTGAGCAACAGCAGCGTCTTTCTCAGGTTGAAGAGCACCGAATTCTTAATCAATATGTCAATGAAGCGCATGAAAAGGAACGGCAAAAAATCTCACAAGATCTTCACGATAGTGTTGCACAGGGAATCTATGCAGCAATAATGGGCATTCAAAGATTAGCAACGGTGCAAAATCAAAGAAATACTGAGCAATTTCAATCAATGAGTGCTGCAATCGAAAAGCAGTTACAAACGACCCTTAAAGAGATTAAAGGGCTCGCACTTGATATTCGCCCCTCAGTTCTTGACAATTTTGGCTTAATTCCGGCAATCAAAGCTTTGGCGAAACGTCTTCAAAATAGTACAGGAATCACAATTGATGTTATAGCCCTTACCTCTGCTGAAAAATTACAAAAAAACATTCAAAACGTTCTTTACCGCATTACACAAGAGGCAATTAATAACGCAATTAAACATGCTCATTCAACAGAAATAAGTATTATTGTTACGGATCACAACAGTTACCTTCAGTTAGAGATTCTTGATAATGGAATTGGATTTGATATTGATCAGCATAGTGGATTTAATGGGCATTCACTTGGATTAATGAATATGAATGAACGTGTTAAGGCATATAACGGGGCCTTTACAATTACATCAAAAATTAATAAGGGAACGACAGTCAAGGTAAAGTTTCCCTATAATAATGCTTTAAATAAGGATATGGTGAGAACAAATGTATAACGTTTTAGTTGCAGACGACCACGCAATTGTTCGCTCAGGAATTTCATACTTAGTCGATCTTCAACCGAATTTTACGGTGGTTGATGGGACAGCGAGTGGAACTGATACATATATTCGAGTTGAACAAGGCGGGATTGATATCTTAATTATGGATTTAAGTATGCCCCCCGGCGAAAATGGCCTAATTACTACTCGGCGAATCCATGATAAGTTTCCCAAAGTTAAAATTATCATTCTCTCGATGCATGAAGAACAGGAATATATCAACAAGGCAATGGCAAATGGCGCAATGTCTTATATTTTGAAAAGTTCACCAGATAGCGAAATTGTTAATGCCCTAAAACATGTTATAAATGGCGAGAAATATCTTGATGCAAATATCATTGTTAGTAAGACAGATATTAGAGAAATAAACGCATCTGGTAATACCTTAAAATTAAAGGGCTACAATAGTCTTTCAAAAAGGGAGAAAGAAGTCTTTCCACTTATTGCTTTAGGGTATTCAAATAAAGAGATCTCACAAAAGATGTTTATTTCAACAAAGACAGTAGAAGCCCATAAAGCAAATATTTCACGCAAACTCCATTTACACGGACGGGTTGAACTAGTACAATATGCTATTCATCACCATTTAATTGACCTTTAACTAGGCGGGGATTCTTAATTAGGAAGAATCCCCGATTTTATTTACTTCGATGTTTTTCTACAATAAAAGAAACACGATTAAAGGAGTGGATTTCTAATGGCTACGAATCTCAGTCGAGAAGATGAATTACGAGGAATTCTTAGTGATATTGCTCGCAAACGCTTTACTAATAGTCGACAAGTTAATCCTGTTTCTAACTTATTTTTAACAACTAAATACGCCATTGAAAAACAATATATTTCTGGAGCAGTTATCGACGCATCATTTAGTTCAACATTAGCAGAGATAAATTTAAAAAATGCTGTTTTAACTGATCGCGGTCGTAATAAGCTTGCACAACTTCTTGCTCAATCAACAAAGGAGAATTAATTAAGATGGATATCCAAGATAAGTTAAAACGAGATTACGAAAATAAATCGATCTATACTGCAGGCTTTTACGCAGACCCAGATAATGAACTTGCAAGTCGTAAAAAATTATTTGATGCCTTAAAATCATTAGTCAAGAATCAAGAAGCAACAACCCCGTTTGCCTTACAAATCATGCTTACAAATGGTGAAATTAATGTAATGCCCCTCGGTCTTGTTGACCTTGAAGAACTTAAAAAATATGAAAGTGAACAACGATCCAAGCACGGTTTAGATGAACATAACGATGATATTCCTCTGCTAATCCAATATGCCCCTCATGCAGAGAAAAAAGAAGTGGTTAAAGAAAGAATAGGCACCGTGCAAGATCTTTTTACAAACTTTAACGCGCAAATTGAGAAAATATGGCAAACTGTTAAGAAATTTATGCAGGATAATTTTGCGTTATTAACGACTATCGAAAAGGATTTGATTGCAGATAGTCAGAATGTGATGCAAGAGTATCGGATCACTTTTTCTAAGATGACTGAGGCGGAACGAAAAGAAAAGCTGGGATTTAGTGTTCCAGAAAATGAAATCAACCAATTCTGTCGCTACATGGCTGATATGCATGAAGTTCAAGCAATCGTATTATCTGCGGGGGCCTTCGCTAACCATGAGCTTCTTGGTAAAAATTCCTTTACTGAAATGATAAGCGATAATATTCGACGGAGTACCCTCTTTTGGGTTCTTGATAATACCTTCTACGAAATTTACTATTATTTCTACATGAGTAATGACAATGATAAACTACATAAGCGACTTAAACATCAACGAGAAGCTCTCATCGTTAATATGCGTAATGATGCTTTTCATCGTGCACAAGAATTTACTGAGAAACAAATTAAAAATGTTGATTTTAATGAGTATTTCAGTGATATCTTCATCCCCGTTGCTGAACAAATAATTGCTGAAGTAAATAAATTTAAGGACTGATACTGTGAATTTAACACCAGATGAACGGTTGGTAGATGCATTAACAACCCTTATTTATCAATATCCTCCAATGGTCCGCGAAATGATTAACTTGAGTACTGGTGAGGAAGAACGACGGCTAAGGTTATCGCTTTTTGAGGCTTTTAGTTATTTCAACGAAAAAGAGCTCACAATTGATCAAATCACAGCTGCTCAACTACCAGAACTATTGGCATTAGCAACTCATTTGAATCCTCCTTCTTTTCAGCCAAATAACCTAACTCCTGGGGAATTCGCTAGTCAAAAAGCTTATTCATATGTTGCGAGTTACTTAATGAATCGCTTTGTCCGTTCACTAAGTACTGTGGGTAATCCTCCACAAGTAATTGAGGAGTTGACAACTGACGCTGGAGATGTGATGCTTGCACAGATTCGACGGTTACAGTTTAACTATAATCAGCAATTTAAGGTAGCTGACTATTTAGCAGATGTTAAAGCACGATGGGGATTACTTGGAGCAATGACTGCAAAACAAAGTGCCGTCCTTAGCGGAGCAGGAAAGGAAGTTGTTTCACTGGCGGGACAGATTGGTCAAGCCTTAGGTACTGCTAGTTATATTACACATGAGTTTCAACAGCTTAGTAATGATCTCGACTCGTTTGCAAAGATGATAACGAGTGGGCAGTATCCCTTGGCGCTTTTATTCGCTCGCCAACAAAATCCACAATGGTTTAGTAATTTCTTCTCTTCAGATCATCGTCCTTCACAAGCGATGTTTAAGCAAGCCCATCAATTAGCACTTGAACGAATTGATGATGTCAAACAACTAATTGCTGATATCTTCTCCCAACTAATCCTTGATATTAAAGTGTTACCAGCTGGTCAAACTCAGGATGCATTGTTTCGATTAGTTGAAAAATTAAAAAAAGAATAATTTAAAACTAAAAATGGAGATTAAGGAAAAATTATCCTCATCTCCATTTTTTCAATGTATTATTTAACGATGTGAACATCACCATGAATGTAATGTTTCCATAGAGCAAACCAGCAAATTACACCGGTTAACGCTAAGAGTGCAATTCCAAGCTCATAACTGCCTGTCCATTGGTAAATATAACCAATAATTAGTGGTGGAAAGAAACCTCCTAGGCCACCAACTGCTCCAACGAAACCAGTAACCGCTCCCGTATTACCTTGGGATACATATGGAACCATTTTGAAGACAACCCCGTTACCAATCCCTGCAGAAAGACCAACCAAAACAATCCCTGCGATAAACATGAATTGATTGTGAAAACTAAGCATAATCCAAATAGCAAAAATAACGATTGCTACAAAGACCCATTGTAATAATGCCATGGGGCGTTTTCTATCAGCAAGGTAACCACCAAATGGACGAACTAACGTACATACGAAAGCAAATAATGCTGAATAAAGGCCGGCAGTAACAGGAGTATAATGAAACATCCCTGTCAAGAATGTTGGCGTTAAGTTTGTAAATGCAACAAATAAACCAAAAGTCAAGAAGTAAAATAGTGATAGATACCATGTTCCACTGTCCGCGGCAACAGACAATGCGCCCTTAATCGTTTTACTTTTATCAACTGGCATTTCTTTACAAAAAACTGCGAAAAGAACACCATAGATCACTGTAAGAATAATCAAAAAGTAGTAAACACTATCAAATCCCGCTGCCTTGGAAATGTAAGGTAAAGTCATTGCAGCCACAGCGTTCCCCATATTCCCCATTGAAACAATCCCAAGGGCTAGCCCCTGCTGTTCTGGCGGGAACCAAACTGAAGCATAAGAAACTCCAACGGCAAATGATGTTCCTGACATCCCAATAAGCAATGCTGCAAAGAGTAACATTCCAAATGAATGGACATGCGGAATCATAATTAATGGGATTAAAATAAAGGCCATCAAAATCAAATAAACCTTTTTTCCACCGTAACGATCACTTAAGATCCCTACTGGAATTCGCATAATTGATCCTAAAAGGACAGGCGTTGCTAATAACAACGTTCGCTGCGATACATCCAAATTGAACATCTCAGCAACTTGGGATGCCAGTGGCGCAAAGTTAGACCACGACATAAAACAAACAATCATTGCAAGCGTGGAGAGGATTAATGCAGTATAAGCATTTCTCCTACTCCCATGAGCAACATCTTTAACACTTGACATAATCAAGTCCTCCTCCTATGTAATTCTAACTATCTTCTAGAGTAATCTAGCCACCACTAACTGGCGGAATGATTGCGATTTCATCATCGGCCTCTAAGGTAATTATATCTGCGTTAACAAATTCTTGATTAATTGCTATCCGCGAATTTGCTAAAGTTGACGTCAGTTGTGGTGCCCGCTGGCTAATTTGCTTAAGAAGGTCATCTACTCGAATAGGATTAGCAACATCAAGAGTAATAGATGGTCCTAACTGATCTTGTAAAAACGCAAATAATTTAACGTTAATTTCCATTAGTTTCCCCACCTTACCTTATCTGTGTCATATTCCTTTTTCCAGATTGGTACTTCATGCTTAAGTGTATCAATCACATGTTGGCACCATTTGAATGCTTCTGCACGATGCGGAGCCGCCACACCTACAAATACCGCGATATCAGTAAGCGTCAATTCGCCAGTCCGGTGAGCGACAACAACGCGTCCTCCTTGTTCTTCAATCGGTGCTGCAATTTTTTCTAATTGTTTTTCCGCCATGGGATGATAAGCTGAATACTCAATCTTAGTAGTCTCGATCTCGCCAGTCCATTGACGAACAGTGCCGACAAACATATCAATTCCTCCGTATTCTGGAGCAACGAGCTGTTCATACATCTCACTTACATCAATGGGTTCATCGCTTATTCGTAAATAATGCAACAATAGTCACCCGCCTTTATCATGCTTATTATTACACAAGATAATAGTTCTTTAGAATTAGTCAAATCCCTAATAATAGGATTTTAAGAGACTTGTTATACTAGCACCTGAATGAAAGGACGATTAATTAATGAATACTTTAATTCTCTACGATACACTCTACGGTCATAACTTCGAATTGGGAAACTTTATTTATCAAACTATCCTTCCGTCTGCTATTTTTCTTTCTTTTAAGGAGGCTCTCCAAGTAAAATTAGATAGTATTGACTTACTTATCCTCTGTCCCTGTACTTATGGGGAAGGACAACTCACAGCCTCTGAAGAAAAGTTCTATAATTATCTTTGTCAGTGTCAGTTTTCTGTCCCAAGGCTGGTTTATTATATTGCAGGTGTAGGAGATAAAAATTTTGGTCCAGCAAAATTTGCTAACGCAGTAAATATTTTTGATCGCCAATTGCGTCAACATGCTGCCTCACCATTAGCATCTTCATTAAAAATCGACTATGAAGACCTGCCAACCGCTCAGCAAACAGTTACTGATGAAATCACTAATTTCTTAAGAAAAGGAAGAGATTCTAATTACTAAGCATCACTATCATCTAACACTTTTTACCGCAATTTTGTTGGTTATTGGTACAATCGTTCTCGCTCTTTCTTGCGGGCGGATCTATTATTCACCAATCATAATCTTTCAAACGCTACTTCATCCCCAAAGCAATCCAGCCGCAGCAAACATTATTTTTAACCTTCGTCTTCCTAGAATCATCGGTGCGCTGTTAATTGGTGCTGGTCTAGCAATGGCTGGTTGTTCTTTCCAGAGTGTTTTTCATAATCCTTTGGTCTCGCCTGATATTTTAGGGGTGTCGTATGGTTCGGCCGCCGGGGCTGCTAGTGCAATTCTCTTAGGCTATGGCATTGGACTTACTCAGCTTTTAGCTTTTGTTGGTGGAATTATTGCGGTCAGTTTAACTTTATTGATTGCCCAAATCCTTCATCAGCGCGGAACCTTAATTCTAGTATTAGCCGGAATTGTGATTTCTGGTTTTATGCAGGCATTAGTTGGATTACTAAAGTACATTGCTGATCCGGATTCACAATTACAAAGTATTGTCTACTGGCAACTAGGTAGTTTAGCAAAAGTTGATTTTTCGAATATTATTGCTGTTCTTCCCTTTTTGATTATAGGTACAATAATTCTATTCGTTCTTCGCTGGCATATGACAATTCTTTCACTTGGCAACCAACAAGCGCGTCTAGAAGGAATTAATGTGGATATGGAACAACTACTGATAATTACCGCCAGCACGTTTTTAACCGCTGCAACAGTTTGTCTTAGCGGAAATATTGGCTGGATTGGACTTGTAATTCCGCATATTGCTCGACTTTTAGTTGGGGATAATACAAAAGAAACCCTTCCCCTTGCAGCAGTTATTGGTGCCCTATTTTTGTTAATTGTCGATACAATGGCTCGATCCCTATCGGCAGGAGAAATCCCGTTAAGTATCCTAACTGGCTTCATCGGCGCACCCTTATTTGTTTATATTCTAATTAAGAAGAAGGTGCAATTAAATTGAAAGTCCTCGAAGTTAATAACCTTAGTTTTGCCTATTCAAAAACACATCCGGTCTTTCGCAACGTTAACTTTAGTCTCGAAGCTGGAGAGGTATTTACTATCCTTGGCCCTAACGGTGTTGGAAAATCAACGCTTCTCCACTGTTTAGTCGGACTTTTGACACCAAATGAAGGAACCGTAATAGTTAACGGAAAAGAGCTTGGAAATTTGAAGCACAAAACGCTTGCACAACAAGTTGCCTATGTTCCTCAGGATTATCATATTAATTCCAATCTCACAGTACTTGATTATTTATTAACTGGTCGTGCACCTTACCTTTCTTTTCTCCAAACTCCGCATCAGAAAGATGTTCAACTTGCTGAAACCTATTTACAACGTTTTCATCTTTCACCTTTTCGTGATCATCCCTTTATCTCATTAAGCGGTGGTCAACAGCAGCTAATTACGATTATTCGAGCCCTACTTCAAGAACCGCGCTTGTTAATTCTCGATGAACCTATGGCAGCCCTTGATTTAAGTCGACAGTACGAAATATTAAAACTAATTCAAGACTTAGCTCAGCAAAAAATCACCATTATTCTTACTACTCACCTTCCAGACCATGCTTTAATGCTACCGACTACAATCGGTCTTCTTGATTCAAAAGGTTCCATGGTTACTGGATCATGTGAAGAGTTAATGTCAACTGAACAGCTAAAAAGGATCTATCGTGTTCCACTAACTCTTACTTATCTACCTGATCTTCAACGATATACTTGTCAAATTAAGCTCTAATTAAAAACATC
>OKSH01003164.1_pt1 | contig 10928 bp, 9 predicted proteins | sample 1601231 | NCBI WGS metagenome assembly OKSH01 (sample SAMEA3541596, study PRJEB24748) | human gut metagenome | biome: human gut; feature: human-associated habitat; material: faeces | place: China | collected 2012 | reverse complement strand
GCCGCGGGCGCGGGGACGGGAAGCACGCCGTGCGCGCAGTGGACATGTCCGCTTCCAACGTGGACGGAAGAGGCGATTATCCGCTCCGGCGCGAGTTCGTGCAGCAGCAGGCAGACGCCGGTAATGTCGGCGACGGCGTCCATCGCCCCCACCTCATGGAAATGTACTTCGGATACCGGCCTGCCGTGTACCTTAGCCTCCGCCTCCGCGATCAGCGCGTAGACGGCGAGCGCGTCGGCGCGTACCTTTTCCGGCAGGTCGAGGGGCGAGAGGATGTGCTCTATTTCGCGCATCCCGGCGTGGCTGTGATGCGCCTCTCCGTGCCCATGTTCGTGCCCGTGTTCGTGCGGGTGGGGATGGCTGTGGGTATGTTCGTGCCCATGCGCCTCTTCGTGGTAATGGCGGTGTTCATGGCCATGAGGCGTCCCGGCCTCCACGCTCTCCTCCTCTTCGCCGTTTACGGTGACGGAGACGTGCGTTCCCGTGATGCCGCATTTGACGCAGGGGGCGGCGGTTACCGCCACGCCTGGAAGCGCGAGCCCGTTCATCTTCTCAAGGAAGGCGGCGGGGTCTGGATGGAGCTCCAGCAGCGCCGCCGTCAGCATGTCGCCCGCGGCTCCCATGCTGCAGTCAAGGTATAAGGTCTTCATTTTATTTCACTCCTATGTGGTTTATCATACTCGCAAGGTAGGCCGCTCCGAAACCGTTGTCTATGTTGACGACGCTGACGCCGCTGGCGCAGGAGTTGAGCATGGCGAGCAGCGCGGCTACGCCACCAAAGCTCGCGCCGTAACCCACGCTGGTGGGAACGGCTATGACCGGACAGCTTACCAGGCCGCCGACAACGCTCGCCAGTGCGCCCTCCATGCCGGCGATGGCGATGACCACCTGCGCCTGAGCAAGCTCCTCGGCATGCGCGAGTAGGCGGTGCAGGCCGGCGACACCTACGTCGTAGAGGCGGTCGACCTCGTTGCCATAGAACTCGGCCGTCAACGCGGCTTCTTCGGCGACGGGCAGGTCGCTCGTGCCGGCGCAGGCGACGACGATGCGTCCGTTGCCGGTGGGGGAGGGCTTGCCGCCCACGAGGGCGAGCTGGGCGTCCGGGACATATCCCAGGTCGATGCCGTTGCCGAGAAGCTCAGCGGTGCGCGCGGCTTTTTCGGCATCCAAGCGCGTGACCAGGATGCGCTCCTGGCCGGCATCGCGCAGTGCTTCGATAATGGCGGCAATCTGATCGGCGGTTTTACCGGCCCCGTAGACAACCTCGCCGGCTCCCTGGCGCACCCCGCGCGAAAGATCGAGCTGCGCAAAGCCCAAATCGGCGGTCGGAGCCGTCTGGATGCGCGTGAGGGCGTCGGCAGGGGTGACTGCTCCGCCGGCAACATCGCTCAGCAATTGCTCAAGATCTCGCTTATCCATATATGTTCCCTTCGACGGCGCAAAGTCTAGCACTCAAAGGGTATATTTCCGAACACTAAGACAAAATTGTTCGGAAACTATAGGACAGACTGATTCAACTGTTAGACGGATCGACTAGTCGCGCAGGATGATGTCCATGGCGAGCATCAGGTTGCGCTCGTCGATGGCAAACGGGGCCGCCTCGCGCGTCTTGGGCTTGGCGCAAAACGCGATGCCCGTGCCTGCGGCCTGGATCATGGGGATGTCGTTTGCCCCGTCGCCGATTGCCACGGTGTGTGCCATATCGACGCCGCACTCAACTGCCCAGTCCAGCAGCTGGATGAGCTTGGACTCCTTGGTCACAATGTCGGCAGCCAACTTACCGGTGAGCTTGCCGTCCACGACCTCCAGACGATTGGCCAGGCAAAAATCGATGCCCGTGGCAGCCACGATCTTGTCGGCGACCTCGTGAAAGCCGCCGCTCACCACGCCGACCTTCCAGCCCTTGCTGTGCGCTGAGCGCACAAGCTCCAACGCGCCGGGGGTAAATGTCACGCGCTCAAAGGTGCGCTCGAACACGCTCTCGTCCAGGCCGGCGAGCAGCCCCACGCGCTCCTCGAGCGCCTGCTTAAAGTCAAGCTCGCCGCGCATGGCGCGTTCGGTGATCTGTGCCACCTGCTCGCCCACGCCGGCCTCTTCGCCCAACAGGTCGATGACCTCCTGGTTGATGAGCGTGGAGTCGATATCCATAACGATGAGGCGTGCAGTCATGGCGGGCCTTTCCGAGTGCTGTTTTATTGGGGCATATTGTCGCACGTGACGAGTGCGGGCGGGTGCCGCGGCGTGTCAATTGTTTCGTCTCCGTCAAGTCTTTAGGCAGGAGCTACTTTTCCGCGGCACATCGACACAGGTGCGATAAGATAGAACGCCATGTCTGGCTGCGCGGTTTACGCAGGCCGGGCAAATCTGTACGACGCCGCCCGGAACGACACGGGGCGGCACAGATCCATAAAGGAGGATCACTGGTATGAGCCAGACCCGTCCCATCGACGAGCATTCCATGCACACCCGTACCTGCGGCGAGCTTCGCCGCGAGAACGTGGGCGAAGAGGTCACCCTCACCGGTTGGGTGAGCCGTCGCCGCGACCACGGCGGCCTTATCTTCTGCGACCTTCGCGACCGTGAGGGCATCACGCAGCTCACCTTCGACCCCGAGCACTCCGACGGCGACGCCTTTAAGATCGCCGAGACCATGCGTCCCGAGTGGCCCATCAAGATCCACGGCGTCGTGCGCTCCCGTGGCGAGGAGACCACCAACACCAAGCTCGCGACCGGCGAGATCGAGGTCCTGACCGACCACGCCGAGGTGCTCAACACGTCCGTCACCCCGCCGTTCCAGATCGAGGACGGCATCGAGACCAGCGAGGACACCCGTCTGCGCTATCGCTATCTGGACCTTCGTCGTCCCGAGATGATGGCCAACCTCAAGCTGCGCTCCGACTTTACCTTTGCCATTCGCGAGGCGCTGCACAACCGTGAGTTCATGGAGGTCGAGACGCCCTCCCTGTTCAAGTCCACGCCCGAGGGCGCTCGCGACTTCATCGTTCCCAGCCGTATTCAGCCGGGCAACTTCTACGCCCTGCCGCAGTCCCCGCAGCTTCTGAAGCAGCTGCTCATGGTCGGTGGCGTCGAGCGCTACTACCAGGTTGCCAAGTGCTTCCGCGACGAGGACCTGCGTGCCGACCGTCAGCCCGAGTTCACCCAGGTCGATATCGAGATGTCCTTCGTGGACCAGAACGACGTTATGAGCGCGCTCGAAGAGGTCCTGGCCGACGCCTTCGGCCGCATGGGCGTCGAGATGCCCACGCCGCTGCGTCGCATGAACTACTGGGAGGCCATGGACACCTATGGCTCCGACAAGCCCGATACGCGCTACGGCATGCACCTGGTCGACCTGACCGACATTTTTGCCAACTCCAAGTTCAAGGTCTTCGCGACCGCTGCGAACGAGGAGGGCTCTGTCGTCAAGGCTATCAACGCCAAGGGTGCCGGTGCCTGGGCGCGTGCCAAGATCGATAAGCTTGCCGGCGTGGCCTCCACGTTTGGCGCCAAGGGCCTGGCCTGGATCGCTTTCCGCGAGGACGGCTCCATCAACAGCCCCATCGTCAAGTTCTTCTCGGACGAGGAGATGGCTGCTCTGCGCGAGCGCATGGACGTCGAGCCCGGCGACCTTGTGATGTTCGCCGCCGGCCCGCGCCTGCTCTCCGACGAGATCCTGGGCGGCATGCGTTCCCACATGGCTAACGCGCTCGAGATCAAGCGCGAGGGCCACGACTTCCTGTGGGTCGTCAACTTCCCGCTGTTCCACTGGGACGAGGATCGCAAGGCCTATGCTGCCGAGCACCAGCCCTTTACCCTGCCGACCGAGACCGACATCGCCAAGATTGAGGCCGACCCGCTGGCAGCCGGTTCCTGCACCTACGACTTTGTCATGGACGGCTTTGAGGCCGGCGGCGGCGGTATGCGTATCCACAACGCCGAGATGCAGATGTCCATGCTCAAGCTCCTGGGCTTTACCGAGGAGCGCGCCGAGTCGCAGTTCGGCTTCCTCATGGAGGCTCTCAAGTTTGGTGCGCCCCCGATGGGCGGCTTCGCCCTGGGCCTGGACCGTGTGTGCATGCTGCTCACCGGCTCCGACTCCATCCGCGATGTCATGGCGTTCCCCAAGACGGCCAGCGGCTCCGATCTCATGTCGGGCGCCCCGAGTGCCGTTTCTGGCGCCCAGCTCAAGGACGTCAGCCTGCGCCTGATGTAGGCGAGCGGCTACATATTGCCTGTAACGAGGGAGGGACGCGTGCCTTCCCTCGTTTTTTATGCGTCGATGTTTCGAGGGCATGGGGAGACCGGGCATCGCGGAAACTGCGACCCGGAATTTATGTCCAGAACGGGTCGCAGTTTCCCAAACGGGGTCCTTTGGGAAACTGCGACCCAGAATCCAACCAAATAACGGGACACAGTTTCCGGTCGAGCTTCTGCCGGACCTCAACAAGCATCTAACGCTACAATAACTACCACGTGGCTGGGTTTGCCGGCCGAATGTGCGATGCCGCGGGAGGGGACATGGTCGAGTTTACAAAGACGATTAAAGATCCGTTGGGACTGCATGCCCGCCCGGTTGCGCTGCTCTACGACATCATTGCCAAGCACCGTAGCGACGTGTCGGTCAGTATCGGCGAGCGCCATACCGACGGTCGCGATGTGATGGGGCTCATGGCGCTCTACGGCGAATGCGGCGAGGACATCGTGTTCCGCGTTTCGGGCGTGGACGAGGCCTCGTGCGTCACGTCGATCAGAAACCTCTCGCTCTAAAGCGCAACAATGTGACGAAGGGACAGTCCCTTTGTCACATCTTTCTTTGTTGCATATAGGAAACTTTTCCGAAAACTGAATAGGGACCCTTTCCAAAAAGTTAGCCACGTGCTAGTTTACTGTAGCGAACATAGACGTGGTTAACTTTTGCTGCGTCGATGTTGAGGACGAACTGACGTTAGGAGCTCACTCATGTCTTGCGGACCGCAGATGCCGGCCATGCCGCTTTCGATGGTAAAAGCGGGCGAAACCGTGCGCGTGTCTCGCGTAAAGGGCAATGAGGACATGAAACACCACCTCAAGGACCTCGGCTTTGTCGAGGGCAACGAAATCCACGTGGTGAGCTCGAGTGGCGCCAATATCATCGTCACCGTGCTGGGCGCACGCTTTGGTATCGATTCCAAGGTTGCCATGCACATCATGACCGTCGGTTAGTCCGCAGCATTTCATAAAAACCGAAAGGGGGACAAGAGGATGAAGACGTTGGGTGACGTTAAGGTGGGCGAGAGCTCCACTATCGTCAAGCTTCACGGTGAGGGTGCGCTTCGCCGCCACCTTATGGACTTGGGGCTCATCAAGGGCACTTCGTTCAAGGTCGTGAAGGTTGCACCGCTCGGTGATCCGGTCGAGATCAACGTGCGTGGCTACGAGCTTTCCATCCGCAAGGAGGAGGCGGCCGTCGTCGAGGTCCAGTAAAGGCTCGCGACGTATATTTCTGCAGATAAAGTTAGGTTTTTCTAACTTAATGCTGCAACTTTGAAGCACATTATCCAGCCTGCGTGGAGAAAGCAGCGCAGGCACACAAGGAAGAAGGATTGAATGGCGGATTCTCAGATCCATGTCGCGCTGGCGGGTAACCCCAACTGCGGCAAGACCACGCTTTTCAACCTGATCACCGGCGCCAACGGCTACGTTGGCAACTGGCCCGGCGTCACGGTTGAGAAAAAAGAAGCCAAGCTCCTAAGCGACAAGAACGTTACCATCACGGACCTCCCTGGCATCTACTCGCTTTCCCCCTACAGCCCCGAGGAGCAGTGCTCGCGCGATTACCTCATGAGTGGCGAGCCCGATGTCGTCGTCCAGGTGGTCGATGCCACCAACCTCGAGCGCAACCTGTACCTGGCGCTTCAGGTTATCGAGACCGGCCTGCCCGTGGTCGTCGCCCTCAACATGGCCGACCTCGTGGAGAAAAACGGCGACAAGATCGACACGGACAAGCTTTCCAAGAAGCTCGGCTGCCCGGTCATGATGATCTCGGCCCTTAAAAACAAGGGTATCAAGGAGCTGTTCGAGCAGGTCAAGAAGTCTGCTGCTTCCAAGGGCCAGGTGCCGGAGCACAAGTTCGATTCCTCCATCGAGGACGTTCTGGACCACATCGAGAACAACCTGCCGGCGAGCGTTCCCGCCAACAAGCGTCGCTACTACGCTGTCAAGCTGTTTGAGCGCGACGCGGACGCCTGCAAGCTCATCAACCTCACCAAGGAGAAGGCCGCTCGCGTGGAGCAGCTGGTCGCCCAGTGCGAACAGGACTGCGACGACGACGCCGAGTCCATCATCACCGGCGAGCGTTACAGCGTGATTGCCCACATCATTGACGAGTGCCTCACCAAGGCTCCGGCCAAGATGAGCACTTCCGAGAAGATCGACCGCGTGGTTACCAACCGTATCCTGGGTCTGCCGATCTTTGTGGTCATCATGTTCTGCGTGTACTACATCGCCGTTTCCACCCTGGGCGGCACGGTAACCGACTTCACCAACGACCAGCTCTTTGGCACCGACGGTTGGTATGTGCTCGGCCAGGGCCGCGACGCCTACGACGCAGCTGTCGAGGCTGCGGGTGACGCCGCCGACTCGATTGACCCGGCGCAGTACGGCCCCTATGTCCCGGGTATCACCACCGTGGTGCACGACGCCCTTGTGGCGGGCGGCACCGAGGACGGTGGCCTGGTCGATTCGCTCGTCTGTGACGGTATCGTCGGCGGCCTGGGTGCCATCTTCGGCTTTGTGCCGCAGATGTTCCTGCTCTTTGTGATGCTGTCCTTCCTGGAGGACTGCGGCTACATGGCCCGCGTCGCCTTCATCATGGACCGAGTGTTCCGCCGCTTTGGCCTGTCCGGTAAGTCCTTCATCCCCATGCTCGTGTCCTCGGGCTGCGGCGTCCCCGGCGTCATGGCCACCAAGACCATCGAGAACGAGAAGGACCGTCGCATGACGGTCATGACCACTACGTTCATCCCCTGTGGCGCCAAGCTGCCGATCATTGCCCTGCTCATGGGTTCCATCATCGGCGATTCTTCCACCACGGCCGCATGGATCAGCCCGCTCTTCTACTTCCTGGGCGTCTTTGCTGTCATCGCCTCGGGCCTCATGCTCAAGAAAACCAAGCTCTTCGCCGGTCGCCCGACGCCGTTCGTCATGGAGCTTCCCGCCTACCACTTCCCGGCGATCCGCTCTTGGGCGCTGCACGTGTGGGAGCGCTGCTGGGCCTTTATCAAGAAGGCCGGCACGGTCATCTTTGCATCCACTGTCGTGGTTTGGTTCCTGTCCAACTTTGGTAGCTACAACGGTTCCTTTGGCTTCCTGCCTGCGATGGACGGCATCCCCGAGGAGTTCATGGACTACTCCGTGCTTGCCATGCTCGGCAACCTGGTCGCTTGGATTTTCGCCCCGCTCGGCTTTAGCACCTGGCAGGCAACCGCGCTGACTGTCTCGGGCCTTGTCGCCAAGGAGAACGTCGTCGCCACCGCCGGCTCGCTGCTGTCCGTGGCCGACGCCGCCGAGACCGACCCGAGCCTATGGACCGCGTTCGCCGGCATGTTCCCGACCATGGGCGCCTGCGTGGCCTTCGGTGCCTTCAACCTGCTGTGCGCCCCGTGCTTTGCCGCCATGGGTACTATCCGCAACCAGATGGACTCCGGCAAGTGGACCGCGATTGCCATCGGCTATGAGTGCGCCTTCGCTTGGGTGATCGGCCTGTTCATCAACCAGTTCTACAACCTGCTTGTCCTTGGCCAGTTTGGTATTTGGACGGTTGTGGCCATCGTTCTGCTGGTTGCGATGCTCTTCCAGATCTTCCGCCCCATGCCCAAGCACGCGTGGACCGACGAGGACGAGACCAATACTGCTTCCGCCGCAGTTTCCGCTTAAGTCCGAATAAGGATTAGCCCCTTTCCACGAGCCCGGGTGTCCCAGCGACACTCGGGCTTTTTGGTGCAATGGGGGACAGATTGCTTTGCTCCAGAAGTTAAGATGTGGCGTTTCCGCAGATAAAACCGACCAAAATAAACCTGTCCCTTTTTGGCAGGTGGAGAATGGGGTAAAGTAAGTGGTGGTTAACTAGAGGAGGCTTGCTATGGCACCTATCGATATCGTTGTACTGGCTGTTATTGGTATTGCGTTTGTCGCGGTATGCGTGCGCATCTACCGCAAGGGCACCTGCGCCGACTGCGCCCAGGGTGGCGTTTGCACGGGGCATTGCTCCAACAAAAAGACGTGCGCCGCACTTAAGGGCGTGGACAAAATCGCCGAAGACTTGGGCTGCGGTATCAAATAAGGCCCGGACATCAAAGCGTCCCGCGGGCATTCGTTCGCGGGGCGCTTTGCGCATTTGAGCGCGAGCGAGGCGAGCTGAAGAGTATTTTTGGGTATCGTTAAATCAGTTGCGGTGAAATACGGACTGTTTTGGCTGTCAAAGGCCTTATCTACTCCGTATTCCACCGCAACTTTTTGTGGGTGGGCTAGAGACGCTGCATGCGGTACCCGACACCCATGTGCGTCTGAATCATCTTAGGGTGAGAGGGGTCTGCCTCGATCTTCTTGCGCAGGGTGCGCATGAACACGCGCAGGCTCGCCAGATCGCTGTCCCAGCTCGTGCCCCATATCTCGCGGGTGATGAAGGTGTGGGTGAGCACCTTGTCGACATTTTTCGCCAGAAGGACGAGCAATTTGTACTCGGTTGGGGTGAGCGAGAGCTCACGTCCGTCTTTCGTCGCGTATCCCGCGGCGTAGTCGATATGCAGCGGACCGTTGTCGAACGTGCTCGCTTCTGTCGACTCACTCGACGCCATCGAGGAGCGCCTCAAATTCGCACGGACGCGCGCGAGCAACTCATCCACAGAAAAGGGCTTGGTGAGGTAGTCGTCTGCCCCTGCGTCAAGTGCTGCAATCTTGTCGGAATCTTCGGTGCGCGCCGAAATGACGATAATGGGGACTGCCGACCAGCTTCGGATCTTCGTGATGACCTCGATACCGTCAATGTCGGGAAGGCCGAGGTCGAGCATGATGAGGCTGGGGCCGTGCGACACCGCATCCATGATGGCGGCCTGGCCGTTGCAAACCTTGCTCGCGACATAGCCGTGGAGGTCAAGCGCGGTCGAAACGAGGTTTTGAACGGTCAGGTCATCTTCGACCAGGAGGATGCGTGGCTTAGCGGCATTATTCATGAATCTCGATCTCCTCAGCGGGCAGGGTAAAACGGAAGACGGCCCCATGGGGGTGGTTGTCGCGAACTTCGATGACGCCGCCATGCGCCTCCACGATGGAGCGGCAGAGCGACAGCCCAAGGCCGATGCATCGACGCGAATCCACGGGCCGCGTATTGCTTGAGGTGAAGAAGCGCTCAAAGATATGAGGCTTGTCGCAGTCTGCCACACCCGGCCCATCGTCTGCGACGTCCACCACGACGAACGCACCCTCGCGACGTGCGCTGATGGTGACAGTCGAGTCCTCGGGCGTGTATTTGAAGGCGTTCATGATGAGATTCGTAAGCACCTGCATAATGAGATGGACGTCGATGCGTACCAGCAGGATGTCGTCAGTGTGCTCGATGGTGACGGTACGTCCATGCGATGCTTGGGCGACATGGCTGAGGGCGGCCTCGATGACCTCGTCGATGAGCTCGGATGTAAAGTTGAGGCGAATGGTGCCGTCCTCGACGCGTGTGATGGCGAGGAGGTTCTCCACGGTATCGATAAGCCAGAGGGAGTCATCGTATATGGCATCGGCAAGATCGCAGCGTTGTTCGAGGCTGAGCCTCTCGTCGCTCTTCCGAAGGATTGCCGCAGATCCGGATATAGCCGTGAGGGGTGTCCTCAAATCGTGGCCGATGGAGCGCAAAAGGTTGGCACGCAGCTGCTCGTTTTTCGCCAAGACCGCAGCCTCTTCGCGCTCTTGCGCCGCTCGGTCACTTTCGAGCGCCAAGGCGCATTCACCTACGATAGATAGGACGATCGAATGCTCGAAGGCTTCGGTCTCGCGCCCCTCCAGGGCGATGCCGATGACACCGAATACCTTGTCGCCGGTGCGAACCGCGAGGTAGAGGCAGCGCGCCTCAGGCAGGGTCCGCGTGCTTGCGCCCGCGCGCTTGTTGTTGGTGAAGGTCCAGGTTGCAACGGCGCGCTCGTAGTCGGTGAGCAGCGACGCGGATCGGTTTTCGGTGCCAGCGGACTCATAGAGCGCCTTGCCGAGCGTGCCGTGTTCGGCGGGGTAGAAGACCACGTCGAGTTTTAGCAGTTTGACGAGTTGGTTCATGGCGACGCGGGCGCACTCCTCCGCGCTATGGGCTTGCTGTAAGAGCTGGTTCGTTTCGAGGAGTACGCGCGTTTTGAATGCGTTCTCGGCGGAGGTACGGGCATTGTCGGCGATGCGCGCAGTTAACTCGCCGGCGACCATAGCGGTAGCGAACATGATGCCGAACGTGACCAGATAGCTTCGGTCGTAGCTGGCGAGCGAAAACAGAGGCGTTACGAAGCAGAAGTTGTAAAGCACTACAGAGAGCACGCTCGATACAATCGTGCAGATACGCCCCGTCGTGGTGACGGCGGTCAGCAGGGCCGTGAGGATATAGAGGGATATGATGCTGGAATCGGCAAATCCCAGATGGCGGAAAGCCGTGCCGATCGCCGTGGCGACAAGAGAGAGGGCCAGCGTGCGAAGCACGTTTCGGCTGCTGGGCGGCTGCAGGGCGAGCGCATGGCGGCGTCCTTTGGGTCGGGAGGGCGGAGTCGACTGGTCTGGAATGATGTAAATGTCGAGGTTCGGGGCGAATGTTATGAGCTGTTCTACGAGAGATTTGCGGCCAAAGAGGGCCTGACGGACGCTGCTGTGCTGGTACCGTCAAGATTCTTTCGCAAATTGATCGAGGCGGCCTCGGCCCCGCCTTG
>OKSH01003157.1_pt1 | contig 10941 bp, 7 predicted proteins | sample 1601231 | NCBI WGS metagenome assembly OKSH01 (sample SAMEA3541596, study PRJEB24748) | human gut metagenome | biome: human gut; feature: human-associated habitat; material: faeces | place: China | collected 2012 | reverse complement strand
CCTGATATTTCATGTCGAATCCGGTCTGCTGGTTGTAGAGCAAGCTGAATCCGCTGTACTGTACCCATGGCAGATCGTCGATTTTCCGCTCTTTCGCGTAGACGTTTCCATCCAGACTCATCCCCGCGTAAAAACAAAATACCCTCTGACGCTTTCGCAATGGAAGCAGCCCCGGAAAGAGCTCTGTCACTCGCTTTCGTTTCATGTTCACTTCTCCTTCTTTCTTTGTTCAACGGACCCACACAAAAAATCCGCTGTAAACTGACAAATTTATTGTATCAGTTTACAGCGGATTATGTGTTAACTCATCCTTATTAAAGAATTAAGGTTTCCGATCCGGCCTCTTAATCTTCCTTAAGAATTGCGAATCCTATCATTATTTTGCGTAATCAACCGCTCTGGTCTCACGCACAACGTTTACTTTGATCTGTCCTGGATATTCCAACTCCGATTCGATCTTCTTAGAGATATCCCGGGCCAGAAATACAATATCCTCGTCGGAAACTTCTTCCGGCTTTGCGATAATGCGGATTTCTCTTCCTGCCTGGATCGCGAAGGACTTATCCACTCCCGGAGTAGTATTGGCGATTTCCTCCAGCTTTTCCACTGCATCCCTGCACTTTTCCTCACTTCCCGGCTCGCCGATGACCAGCATGGCGCAGCCTGCGGCCAGAGGCACATGGCGGCTGCTTAAACGGATGGATAGCCCAATGGTAAAGGTGGTGCCCTTTCCCGGCTCGCTCTCCACCCGGATGGTGCCGCCCATCAGATCCACAATACGCTTGGTAATGGCCATGCCCAGGCCGGTTCCCTGGATTCCCTGTTTATAAGAATTCTGGTCCCGTGAAAACATCTCAAAAATCCGGCCCATATATTCCCGGCTCATGCCCACGCCGGTATCGCTGACCCGGAATACAAAGCTGGCAAATGAAGGATCCTGTGATGGTACCTCTGTGATATCCAGATAGATTTCCCCGTCCTTTGGCGTAAACTTCACCGCATTTCCCAGCACGTTGGTAAGCACCTGCCCCAGGCGCACTGTATCGCCGCACAGCAATTCATGGGTAATGTTCCAGACATTGACGTCAAAATGCTGGCTGCGCACACCTGTCTGGGACTGGGTCACCGTAACCACGCCGGACAGCCATTCACCCAGTTCAAACTCTGTCTCTGCCAGCTGCATTTTACCGGATTCTATTTTGGACATGTCCAGCACATCGTTAATCAGTCCCAGCAGTAATTGGGAGGAATTGGCAATTTTTTGAAGACATTCCGTCACCTTTTTGCTGTCTTCCGGTGAATAGAGGGCCAGATTGGTCAGGCCGATTACCGCGTTCAGGGGCGTACGGATATCATGGCTCATGCTGGCCAGGAAGGTGCTCTTGGCAGCATTGGCCCGGGCCTCGCTCTCCAGCGCCTCCTCCAGGCGCCTGCGGGACTGCTCCCGTTCCGTGATATCCTCCAGAGTCACAGTGATAAAGCGCTGGCTGCTGTCCTGTTCCGAAATCAGATAGGCGTTAAGGGACAGCACGATATCCCTTTGGGTGTCGGGCCGGGTAAAATGCAGCTTCAGGCTTCCGCTTACACACTCTCCCTCCCGGATCCGGCTCATGAGATCCAGGACCGCCTGGCGGTCGCTGCCGCTGATACAGCTTAAGAACTTATCTTCTATAGCATTTCCAAATGCATCCTCAATCCCCAGGACCTGTTCCGTGTTGCGGGACGCATACTCAATGGCACCGCTTTCACTGTCGCCGATAACGATGACATTGGGCACATAATGGGTCATCAGTGTAAAAATCCGGTCGCGGCGAACAGCTTCCCTGGATGCATTGGCACGCACCACAAATACCAGCATAATTACAATCACCAGAAACATGCCCAGCATCAGCACAATGATAAACATGGTCAGCTGGATGGTCTCCTGGTTAATCTGTGCCGCGTCCGCCGTAATGTGGTCATAGGAGACGCAGGAAATGAACTCCCAGCCGGTCCGGGGGATGGGCGCATACACAAGTTCATACCGGGAATCCCCAAAATAAATCTCGGCGCTGCCGCTTTTATCGTTCCTGAAATCCCACAGCACCCTGTCACAGTCCGTCCTGCCCTGGTCATCCGGAGTAAAGAATCCTGCATTTTTAGGATTTTCCTCAAAATATGTAAACAGATTCAGGGTCTCTCCCAGTTCCCGGTTCACATGGGTGCGGGAGAGAATCAGACCTGAGTCAGTGGTAATCATATAGGAAGCATTGTCCCCGAACGCAGTGGAATCATAGAGGGCCCGGAAGGATTCCTGGCTGTAAATTCCAATCAGCATGACAGAGCCCGCGCGGCAGGAGAATGCCACCACATCCTGCCCCGAAGCGCTGAACGGGTCTGAAATAAAGCTGATCGCCTCCCCGTCCGGGCTGTTCAGGCAATCCACATAGGCCTGGCTGGAATACAGGTTGATGGGTTTCACACTATCCCCCTGGCTGTAGACACCGCGGCCTGATTCATTCAGAAGTACGCAGTAATCGAACACAGACACTTTATTAAAATCCCTGAGATAACTGCGGTCCCCGTTGCTTAGGCCGTCAATGGAGTCAAAACCATTTTCCTTCAGTTCTTCGGACATGCCGATTCCCAGCACGCGTATCTCATGCCGGCAATGGTCAAAACCTTCGGTTGTCTTGGAAATCAGGGTGCTGGTTGTCTCTTTCAGCGCAGAGATATTGGAATTGATGATGCGGTCGTAGATGTCCCTGCGGTATCCTTCCAGGAAATAAGATAACGATAAGTAAAAGACAATCGCAAGGGCGATACAGACTGTGATGGTTATGGGCAGAGAAAACTTATGTTTTTTTCGTATCTGTTTCATCTGCCGTACCTCGCTTTTCCGGAAACCATATAACTTTAAACAGCTTTGAATAATATTATATTATTTGGGAAGCTATTTGTCAATTTTACAAATACGGACAGTGCTGCCTGAATATATCTTTATCCTGCTTTAAATGAAACCGGACCCATGAAGAAGCAGTCTGTTCTTCATGGGTCCGGTTTTAACTGCCATTGAGCAGCAGCTGTTTATGTCTACAGTGACTTCACGGCTGCCACAACGTTCTCAACCGTAAATCCGAATTTCTTAAAGAGCTGTCCCGCCGGTGCGCTGGCGCCAAAGCCCTTCATGGTGACGGTGGTTCCGTCAAGGCCCACATACCTGCCCCATCCGAAATCGCCCAGTGCCTCTACCGCCACTCTCTTGCGAACTGCCTTTGGAAGGACCTTCTCCTTGTAATCCTCAGGCTGCTCCTCGAACACGTCCATGCTGGGCATGCTGACAACACGCACATCCACGCCCTCTTTTGCCAGTTCTGCCTTTGCACCCACTGCCAGCTCCACCTCGGAACCAGTGGCAATGATGATGGCATCCGGAACTTCCTTTGCGGAATCTTCCAGTATATAGGCTCCCTTTAATGCCTCCTTGCTGGATCCGGCCAGCTGCGGCAGGTTCTGTCTTGTGAGTACCAGAGCCGTAGGAGTCTTTTTGGAAGATACGGCGCTGTACCATGCAGCAGCTGTCTCCGTGGCATCCGCCGGACGGTATACATGGAAGTTAGGCATGGCGCGCAGCATAGCCAGCTGCTCGATGGGCTCATGGGTTGGTCCGTCCTCGCCCACGCCGATGCTGTCATGGGTAAATACAAAGGTAAGGGGCACACCCATAAGAGCGGACAGCCTTGCCATTGGCTTTGTATAATCGCTGAACACAAAGAAGGTGGACACAAATGCCCGCAGGCCGCCGTGAAGCATAAGACCGTTTCCGATAGCGGACATGGCCAGCTCGCGGACGCCGAAATGCAGGTTGCGTCCAGCATAGTTATCCTTGAAGAAGTCCCCCATATCAGCCATATAGGTCTTAGTGGAGGGAGCCAGGTCTGCTGCTCCTCCAATCAGGTTCGGCATCAGGTTCTTAAGTTTCTGAAGCTGCTTGCCGGACAGGCTTCTGGTAGCATCCGGCTTGTCCTCAAATGCCCAGTAGTCTTCACTGTCATAAACATCATTAGCCAGATTCGGATTATAGAATTTATCCCATAATTCCTTCATCTCCGGATATTTCCCGCAGTATTCCGCAAATAATGCGTTCCATTTTTCCTCTGTCTCAGCGCCTCTCTCAGCGTATGCCTTATAATTGGCATATACCTCATCCGGTACATAGAAAGGCTCCATGGAGGGCCAGTTCAGGAATTCCTTCATGGCTTTTACATTGTCATCCCCCAGAGGCTCGCCGTGAGCGCTGGCCTTGCCCTGCTTAGCGGGACAGCCGTAGCCAATCTGGGTCTTTACGGTGATGAAGGACGGACGTGCGGTATCTGCCTTTGCCTCCTCGATGGCCTTGCCGATGGCATCCAGATCATTGCCGTCCTCAACGGTAATCAGCTGGAACCCGAAGGCTTCCATGCGCTTTTGTACATTCTCTGTAAATGCGATATCCGTGCTTCCCTCGATGGAAATACGGTTGGAATCATAAAATACAATAAGCTTGCCCAGTCCCAGGGTACCAGCCAGTGAGAATGCCTCGGAGGAAATGCCCTCCATCATGCAGCCGTCGCCGCCCAGCACATAGGTATAATGGTCAACAACCGGATATCCGTCCTTGTTGAATACAGCTGCCAGATGGGACTCTGCCATGGCCATGCCGACTGCCATGCCCATACCTGCGCCCAGAGGGCCTGTGGTGGCCTCAACGCCTACTGTATGACCGTACTCCGGATGTCCCGGTGTCAGGGAATCCATCTGGCGGAAATTCATCATATCTTCTTTTGTAAGGCCGTAGCCGAAAAGATGAAGCAGGGAATACAGCAATGTGGAGCCATGGCCTCCTGAAAGAATGAAACGGTCCCTGTTCTCCCATCCCGGATTCTTAGGATTATGGTTCATATGTTTTGCCCACAGCTCAAAGGACATGGCTGCGGCTCCCAAAGGAAGACCTGGGTGGCCTGATTTGGCTTTCTGTACAGCATCTGCTGCCAGAACGCGGATTGCATTGACTGACATGGTATCAATCTGATTCATAGTTCCCTCCATTCCGGTGCCCCCAAGGGGGCCCACGCATCATAGATGTTATTTTTTTACCAACTGCCCTTTATTATACCAATTCCATCCATGCAGGGCAATACTTTTTCTCGCAAAAATCAGTGCAACATTTTGCGGTTCTTTGCGTTATTTTGCAAATTTAAAAACAATTGTTATAAAAAGATTATAATTTAAACACATTTTCATCACATTTTAATTTTAAAACTGTTTGGTGAATATGTTTATAAAAAACTGACAGGAGGACACAATCAGTGATTGAAGTAAAAAATCTTGTAAAAGATTACGGCGGCCATCTGGCAGTGGACCATTTAAGCTTCCGGGTGGAAGACGGCCAGATATACGGCTTCCTGGGCCCTAACGGAGCCGGGAAGTCCACTACCATGAACATCATGACCGGTTATCTGGGCGCCACAGAGGGCCAGGTCATCATAGACGGCCACGACATACTGGAAGAGCCTGAAGCCGCAAAAAAACGCATCGGGTATCTGCCGGAAATTCCGCCTCTGTATATGGATATGACCGTGGATGAGTACCTGGAATTTGCGGCCTGCCTTAAAAAGCTGCCGAAAGCAGAGCAGAAGGACGCTATACAGGAAGTGATGGAACTGGTTAAGATTACGGACGTCAGAAAACGGCTGATCCGAAATCTGTCCAAGGGTTACCGCCAGAGGGTGGGTATGGCCCAGGCTATTTTAGGGAAGCCCTCTGTTATCATCCTGGATGAACCCACTGTGGGACTGGACCCGAAACAAATCATTGAGATACGGGATATGATAAAGGGGTTGGGCAAACAGCATACCGTCATCCTGAGCTCCCACATCCTGTCTGAAGTAAGCGCTGTCTGCGACCATATCATGATTATTGCCCACGGAAAGCTGATTGCCAGCGATACTCCTGAAAACCTGGAACAACGGTTAAAAGGCGCCGCGGGCCTGGAGCTGACGGTAAAAGGCAGCGAGGAAACGGTAAGGCCTGTGCTGGAGGAAATTCACGGTCTGTCCATAGAGCGTATAGGGACCGGAGGCGAGGCAGGCACCTGTGTGGTGAATCTGCAGTATGGCGGGGATGAAGATAGCAGTGTTTCGGGGAGGGGCATTGGTTCCGGCGGCGGCATTGCTCCCGACGGCGGCATTGATTCCGGCGGCATTGGTTCCGGCGCTGATACAGATATCCGCGAAACCATTTTTTACGCCCTGGCCAATCACCGACTTCCCATCCTGTCCATGGCTCCATCCAAGGCATCCCTTGAAGAAATATTCCTGGAGCTGACAGAGGACTCCCCAAAATGGCGGGAGGACAGAGGCGCCACAGACCCCACAGACCCATCAAAGGAGGAGGATTCCCAATGAGAGCTATCTATAAGCGGGAGCTGAAATCCTATTTCTGCTCCATGACAGGCTATGTTTTCATTGCTTTCATGACCATGTTCATGGGCATTTATTTCATGGTTTACAATATGATTAACGGTTACCCCTATTTTTCCTATACACTTAATTCCATCCTGATGATACTTATGATTGCGGTGCCGATTCTGACCATGCGCAGCATGTCGGATGAACACAGGGCGCGGACAGACCAGCTGCTTCTCACCTCCCCTGTATCCGTATGGGGCATTGTTATGGGAAAATTTCTTTCCATGGTCACTATTTTGGCCGTCCCCATGGCCATTGCCTGCCTCTGTCCCCTTATCATCCGAAGCGCCGGCACCGCTTATCTGACCGAGGACTATGCATCTATACTGGCTTTCTTCCTTTTGGGATGTGTGTATATTGCCATTGGGCTTTTCATCTCCTCCCTTACGGAAAGCCAGCTCATAGCCGCTGCAGGGACCTTCGGCATACTGCTGCTCAGCATCCTCTGGCCAGGGCTTTTAAACTTTATACCGGCTGCCGCAGCAGGTTCCCTGGCCGGTTTCCTTATCCTGTGGACCCTGGTGTGTTTTATCATATACCGGCTGACCGGCCATATCCCCCTTTCCCTCGGACTGGAAGCAGCCGGAGCGGCAGTCCTTATAGGAACCTTTTTCGTAAAGCAGAGCATGTTTGAACGGGCTCTGACCGGACTTCTGGGAAAAATCGTGCTGACAGACGTATTTGACGGTATTGTCAGCAGCCATATGCTGGATGTCAGCGGTCTTGTCTATTATCTGAGTGTGGCCGGTATATTGTTGTTCCTGACGGTCCAGTCAATCGAGAAAAGAAGATGGAGTTGAATCATATGACCAGAAAATGTAAAAAAGGCAGCTATATGGCACTGTTCACCCTTGTGGTCATTGCCGCTGTCATTGTACTCAACCTGATAGTGGGAAAGCTTCCTGCCAAATACCTGAAACATGACTTAAGTTCCAACCAAATCCTTACTCTGGGGGATACAACCAGGGACATCCTGGCACAGCTGGACAGAGACGTTACCATCCATATTGTGGCCGATCCCAACTCAGTGGATGAGAGGATTACATCCTTTGTGAATCTGTATAAGGACCTTTCCCCGCACATTTCGGTGGAAGCCAATGACCCTGTGCTTCACCCGGATGTACTTACTTCCCTGGACACAGAGCCCGGCAATCTGATTGTATCCTGCGAGTCCACCGGAAAAAAGACATCCATTTCATTTGACGATATCATCCAGTTTGACCCCATGGTTTACTACCAGTACGGGCAAATCAAGGAAACAGCCTTTGACGGTGAAGGACAGATTACCAGCGCCATCCGCTATGTCACAAGCGATACAGCGGCGGCCGTATATACCCTGACCGGACACGGGGAAACCGCCCTCTCGTCAGCCGTCTCAGATGCCATGGATAAATCCGGCATGAAGGCAGCCGATCTGAATCTGCTCACCCAGGGATCCGTTCCCCAGGACTGCAGCCTTCTCATCATGAACGCTCCTGTCAAGGATATCTCCGCGGATGAAAAAGAAACTCTGACCGATTACCTGAAAAACGGCGGCCGCATGCTGCTTCTTGCCGGCTGTACCCAGGATACATTATCCAATCTTACTGATTTCATTTCCCAGTACGGAATGGACCTGAAAAATGGATTTGTGGCCGACCCGGCTCCCCAGCATTACTACAACAATAATCCCTTTAACGTAATTCCGGATTACGACTTTGCCAGCAGCCTTCTCTCAGGAATTGATTCCTCCGCAGCTGCCCTTCTGGTCCAGCCTGCGGGTATGACCATACAGGAAAATCCTTCGGAGGACATTGCGGTCCAGCCCTTCCTGACTACCTCTGATTCTGCATTTTTAGTGGATCCTGCCACACAGGAAAAGACGCAGGGCACTTATGTGCTGGGAGCTGTGGCCACGGAGACTGTAAACGAGGAAGAGGGCACATCCTCCATGCTTACCGTCATCACAGCGCCAAGCATGATTGATGATTCCATCCTGTCACGTTTCCCCAGCATCACCAACCTGACTCTGTTCATGAACGCCGCGGCCAGCGGGCTGCCCGGAGTCACACCGCTGTCCATCCCCAGCAAAAGTCTGGATATTACCTATAATATGGTAACATCCGCCGGATTGTGGAGTGCGCTGTTTATTATCGTGATTCCTGTCATTTTCCTGATTGCAGGCTTTGTAATCTGGCTGAAGCGCCGGAAGCTATAAATCACGTTTATACGCATCACATATAACATGTATCGCATGTAAGTGACCGGAATACGGTCACTTACATGCTCATAAAAAGGAGGTTAAACATGAAGAAACATATACGGCCAATGGTTCCCGCTCTGGGAGCCCTGGTCCTTCTCTGCGCAGCATATGGCGTCATCAACTGGCAGCAGGGGAGGAATGCTGAATCACAGGCCCTGTCACCGGAAAATGCTTCTGTATATATAACCGACCTTCCGGAGCTGTCTTCCCTGTCCTGGACAAAGGCCGGCAAGAGTCTGTCCTTTACCCGGGAAGGCAGTACCTGGTACTATAAAGGGGATACGGACTGCCCCATCCGCCAATATCCCCTGACCACCCTGTCAGATACTCTGTCCCACTTAAAAGCTGAACGGAAGCTGGAAGGCGCGGATTCTCCGGAAGCATATGGCCTGGATAACCCTTCCGTACGGTTTGATACCGTTTCCTCTGATGGTTCTTCTCACTCTATCCTGGTGGGAAGCCAGGTTCCCGGTACCGGCGGTTCAGGCCCGGACGGTTCCCAGCTCCCCGCCCAGTATTATGCAGCTATGGACGGGGACAGTCAGATTTATACCATCGGCAATTATCTGACCGAAACAGCTACCAAGGGACTTTATGATTTTGTTGAGACAGAATCTCTTCCCCATGTGGCTGGTGCCGACATCCGGGAAATCACTGTATCCAGGAACGGACAGACCAGACGGTTCTGTAAGAAGACCGTGGATGACGCAGGCAATATCGCCTGGTATAAGGACTCCGACGCGGACGAGGCCAACCGCCTGGATGACAATGGCGCTCTTAATAATCTGGCGGATGCCATAAGCAGTTTGTCATTCCAGTCCTGTGTATCATATAAGGCAAGCGATGAGGAATTGGGCAGCTATGGCCTGTCTGAGCCGATTATGACGCTTTCCTGGACATATGAAAAAGATGGAAAAGAAGAAAGCCTTACCCTGACAATAGGAAGTCAAAATCAGGAAGAAACCGGATATTATGTCAGAAAAACCGCCTCCCGGGCAGTGAATCTGGCTCCCAAGGAGGCGGTAGAACGTTGTCTTAATGCTTCGTATCCCCAATAAGACAGCAATATCAAAACTCATTTACCACATACAGGCCTGCGGCATATACCTTGCCGCAGTGCAGGGCATCAGCGGTCCGCTCTCCTTTCGTTTATTCCACACATGCGGTTGTCTATGCCAGAGCCCATGCACGTTCTATGACCCGCTTTGTATTTGCCAGGATTATATCCGCATCCTCGCACTCCCATGGTTTTACTTCCGCAGAAAGTACATAAGGGTCCGAAGCCCTAAAAAATCCTTCTTCCCTCAGAATACGGAAGAAATCTGTCAGTTCATTCACATCATTGGCGCTGTCCGGGAATCCGAAGCGCGGATGCTGGTCTCCATACGCCCTGCATCCTTTTTTCACCACTGCATTTCCGATATGCAGGTGTGTTATATACGGACGCAGGGTCTGAATCACAAAACGGGATGTCTCATAGGTGGTTGGAAAATGTGATAAATCCACCAGAAGTCCAAAGTTGGGGCAGACCACTCTTACATCTGCCGCTAATCTTGCCGCTAACGGCGCAGGTCCAATGAGTACCGCCTTATCCATGTCAAAATCAAAAACCTCCAATTCCACCTTCATCCCTTTTTCTGCCGCATACCGGCAGACAGAACAGGTTGTTTTAAGAAGCTGGGCATAGGCCTCCATGCGGGTCTGCGGATTCCATTTGCCGGCCAGGAAGGCAATTCCCTGCGCCCCCAGATATTCCGCTTCATCCACTGCCTCCATCAATGTTTTCTCGGCCTTCATCCGTTTCTCTTCGTCCAATGCATTAGGGTTAAGGCCGGGGCCCAAAAGCCGGGGCTGTGCGCCATAGCAAACTTTCATATGGGATTGTTCCAGAATTTCTCTGGCGTTCAACCGCATTCCATCGTCCGGAATATGGGTCAATTCCACTGCTGTAAAAAAGGGATCACAGGCCAATTTTTTGAGGGAATCCAAAAATGGATATCTCTCAGGCGGATAACTCATCCACTCAATGGTTCCAATTTGAAAATATGTATGAATTGATTCTTTCATGATATTGTCTTCTCTCCCTTCATTTTTAGCAGCCTCTTTGCCTGCTTAACTATGTTATCGGTGCTTATTCCGTACTTTTCCAGTAAAAGTGCATAAGGTCCGCTCTCACCAAAACAGTCCTCCATCCCTATCCGTTTTATGGCC
>OKSH01003155.1_pt1 | contig 10945 bp, 13 predicted proteins | sample 1601231 | NCBI WGS metagenome assembly OKSH01 (sample SAMEA3541596, study PRJEB24748) | human gut metagenome | biome: human gut; feature: human-associated habitat; material: faeces | place: China | collected 2012 | reverse complement strand
AATATTAGATTTAGGAAGCAGTGAGAATACAGCACTGGCAAGAGAAATCCGTGCTCTCGGCGTATATAGTGAGATTTACCCTCACGATATTACAAAGGAGGAGCTGCAGAAGCTGCCTAACGTAAAGGGCGTGATTTTGTTCGGCGGTGAACATCGCAATGTGGACGGCAAAGACATCGATGTTCTGCCGGAAATTTATGATGCCGGATATTCTGTCATGGCCATCGACCATGCGCCAGCCCTTTGCGAGATGAAGCTGGCCTCGATGCCGACAGAGGAGCAGCTGCGCGGATTCGTCTTCGACACCTGCAAAGCGGACACCAACTGGAATATGAAGAATTTCGTAGCTGATCAGATTGAGCTGATTAAAGAGCAGGTAGGTGACCGCAAGGTTTTGCTGGCGCTGTCTGGCGGCGTGGACAGTTCTGTGGTAGCGGCGCTTTTGATCAAAGCCATCGGCAAGCAGCTCGTCTGCGTTCACGTCAACCACGGCCTTATGCGAAAAGGGGAGTCAGAGAGCGTCATCGAGGTGTTCAAGAACCAGATGGACGCCAACCTGGTCTATGTTGACGCCAGCGAAAGGTTTCTCGGAAAACTGGCGGGCGTCGAGGATCCGGAGCAGAAGCGCAAGATTATCGGGGCGGAGTTTATCCGCGTATTTGAAGAGGAAGCCCGCAAGCTTTCCGGTATCGACTTCCTGGCACAGGGAACCATCTATCCTGATATCGTAGAGAGCGGGACCAAGACAGCAAAGGTGGTAAAATCTCATCACAATGTAGGAGGTCTTCCGGAAGACCTGGCTTTTGAACTGGTTGAGCCGCTCCGTCAGTTGTTCAAGGATGAAGTGAGAGCCTGCGGCGTGGAATTGGGCCTGCCGTATGACATGGTTTACCGTCAGCCGTTCCCAGGACCTGGACTGGGCGTTCGCTGCCTGGGCGCGATCACAAGGGACAGGCTGGAAGCTGTGCGCGAATCCGATGCGATCCTTCGTGAAGAGTTTGCAAAGGCCGGACTGGACAAGAAGGTATGGCAGTATTTCACCATCGTTCCAGATTTCAAATCCGTAGGGGTGAAGAACAACGCCAGAAGTTTCGAATATCCAGTCATCATCCGTGCCGTCAATACCATAGACGCCATGACTGCGACCATCGAGGACATCGACTGGCCGATCTTACATAAGATTACAGACCGCATCCTGGCAGAGGTCGAAGGGGTCAATAGAGTTTGTTACGATATGACACCGAAACCGTGCGGGACTATTGAGTGGGAATAACCGTCAAAACGGCGAAAACCTACATGAATACAGGATTTTTGACCTGTCGATTTGCCGCTTGATACTGGATTGATACTACTTTGTATCGGCCCGGTATTAAGAGAATGATTGCAAGTGACAAGCAAAACCGCCCTGCTGAATGACAAATTCAGCAGGGCGGTTTTGTTTGTCACTATTCTGTTTTCCGCCATTGAATGTAGTAGTCAAATTTTTTGCTATCATCGCAGGTTTCCGGCCAGTTGAGTTTCCATTCAAGGTATTCCTCCCTGGTGATTTCCCCGGAGTGCAGTTCCTGCTGGCGCAATAGCCATTCCCGCATGAACTCGTCCACAAGGCCGTACTGGAAGTACATCCCCACGGGAGCGTGGGTGGGCCAATCGTCGTTGTCGTTGTATCGGACGGTGGGATCATCGCTGGCCCCCGTCTTGCCTGGTATGCGTCCTTTTACTATGAGAACTGGACGGGGAAAAAAGAAAAGAAGATAAAGCGGAGCTTTCCCACCAAGCGGGAGGCCCTGGAATGGGGGCGGACATTTCTGCAACAGCAGACCGCCGACCTGGATATGACCTTTGAGAACTTCGTGGCCCTCTATGTGGCGGACATGAAATGCTGGGCTACAAGGACGAAAAGGGCAAACCCTATTCCCCCGTGTACTTAAAAACGCTTCACAATCAGTTGAGCGCCGTGTTCAACCATGCGGTGCGGCATTACAACCTAAAGGCCAACCCCGCCGCCCAGGTGGGCAACATGGGCAAGGCAAAGGCCGGGGTCAAGCGGATCAGAATACACGACCTGCGGCACTCCCACATTTCCCTGCTGATAGACATGGGCTTTACGGCTCTGGCAATCGCTGACCGGGTGGGGCATGAGAGTATCGACATCACTTACCGCTACGCCCACCTGTTCCCCACAAGGCAGGCGGAGAAAGCCAGAGAACACCCTTGGCGCACCCTTGCTCGTGGTGGGCGGTAAAGAGTACCCGCCATCTGTATCTTTCTTAAAGATATTTCTCTCCCCATTTGGCAATCTCGAAAAACATCGGAAAGAATGATTTTCCTTTTTCGGTTAGGGAATATTCCACATGGGGAGGAATTTCATTGTATTGCTCACGGTGAACGATATCTATTTCTTCTAATTCTCTTAATGTTGATGTAAGCATGGTATTGGTAATAGTAGGAATCGCTTTTCTTAATTCTCCAAATCGGTAACTATTCTTTTTGCTGAGTTCATATATCAGTATGAGCTTCCATTTTCCATTCAATAATTCCAGTGTTTTTCGTACAGGACACTCACTAAAAATGCTTTCTGATGTATGCTGGATAAACTCCATATATTGCTGATAGGTCATTTCTTGAATCATAATCTTTTCTACTCGCTTTCTTATTTGACAGTACGGTCTATAATACCTAGTCAGAATATTCTGCGTACTTGCTTATATCTTTTGTCCTTAGTATAATAAACATATCATAAAAAATCAAGGAGGAATTACACATGGAATTTATGAATGTCATTAAGAATAGGCAGAGCTGCCGTGCCTTTACAGACAAAAAAGTTACAGAAAGTGAATTGACAGCTATTTTGCAGTCAGCAAATGCTTCGCCAGTAGGAAACGGCATGTACCAAGATGTACAACTGAGCGTTATCCAGAATGAAGTGTTGCTTGCAAAGTTGGAAGCCAATACACAAAATGCAATCCCGGCAATGGAACACGCTCTTTACGGTGCTTCGACAGTGATTGCGATTCATTGTAAGCAAGAGGAAAACCCGGCCATAGGTATGGCAAACGCTTCTGTAATTGCTGAAAACATGTTGTTGACGGCGACTTCCTTGGGATTGGGAAGCGTATATCTGATGGCAGTGCCCATGACCGCACAGTACAATGCTGAGTTATGCAAAGAGATCAAAGTGCCCGAAGGATTTGTCCCTTGCGCGATGGTTGCTGTCGGAACACCGCTCCATGCTCCAGAAGAGCGAGAACTGACAACAGGACGCATCCATACGGAATACATCCGATAAATACGAATAATGCCTTTGAAACAGGGAGATGCACCGCAAAGTGTTTCGCCCTGTTCTATGTTTCGGATATCTGGCGGTAGTTATAAAAATTTGAGCATTCTCTTATATCTGAATTTGCCGAGTGGGGATGAGCTTTTTGGTTCAATCATGCGGGTTTGCAGCAGACGGCATTTGAGTGGGAATAGCACCAAATTTCAAGAAGTAGGTGGTAATTATGACCACCTATTTGGGGAGGTTATTCCCGATGGAAAAACAGACGAGAGAACCACGGGTGGCAAGAAGGGAAAAAGTTATCGGATTATAAGGGGTTCATCAGGCATATGTTCAAGCCCCCATCGGCAAATGGATTGCAATACAGGCATAAGCGAGTGCCCTGTTTCAGAAAGGCAGTATTCAACCTTTGGCGGAACACCCGGATATTCGTGACGGATGATGAGATGATCCGCTTCTAATTCTTTTAGCTTGTTGGATAACATTTTGTGCGTTATGCCACCAAGGGCTTTTTTGATTTCCCCATAGCGCATGACCTCCTGTTTCCATAACCAAAATAAAATTTGCATTTTCCACTTGCCACTGATAAGGGACATCGCATAGTTAAACGGTTTGGCGTTGACTTTATCATAAGGTGCTTTCATTGTACTCTCCTTTTAGATAGTATCTATCAAAATAGTGCGTTCTTTCTTTTTCACAATAAATTTATTAAAATATAAAACACCAGAAGTCAACAACAAAGGAGAGTCGAGTAGATGAAAGTATTGATTGTAAATGGAAGCAGCCATCTTCATGGAACAACAATGGCGGCCGTGGAGGAAATGGTGAAAGTATTTGATGCCGAGAAGATTGAAACGGAAGTGATTCAACTTGGAGCGAAGCCAATCGCAGACTGTACGCAATGCAATGTCTGTCGTGAAACGGGAAAGTGCGTTTTCAAAGACGATAGGGTAAATACGTTTGTTGAAAAGGCGGAAAGTGCAGATGGTTTTGTGTTTGCAACGCCGGTGTATTTTGCACATCCCAGCGGGAGAATTTTTGACTTTTTAGACCGTGCCTTCTATAGCTCAGGGAACAATGAGATCTACCCTGCGTTTCAATTCAAGCCCGGTGCGGCAATCGCAGTTGCAAGGAGAGGTGGCACTACGGCCGCGCTGGATGCGTTGAACAAATATTTCGGCATAGCGCAGATGCCCATAGCGGGTTCAACATATTGGAATAATGTTCATGGATTCGTTGCAGAGGAAGCGTCTCAGGACGAAGAGGGAATGCAGACCATGAGAAATCTTGCACGCAATATGGTGTGGATGATGCGGTGCTTTGAAAACGGAAAGAAAAATGGAATTCCATATCCGGCGACGGAGCATACAAAACGCACGAACTTTATCAGAAGAAATGACAATCGCTGATCATTGATTCCCGTTTATCAGGGAATGGAGATGGCGGCAAAGCGAAATCTAAAAAATTTAAGGAGGCAACCAAAATGAAAATTGTAGTGATAACCGGAAGCGCACATAAGCACGGTACGACGGCTGCGCTTGCGGATCAATTCCAGCGGGGCGCGGCGGAGGCAGGGCATGAGGTTTTCCGTTTCGACACGGCATTTCAGACGGTACATCCGTGCATTGGCTGCGATCAATGCCGCAGCACCGGATGCTGCGTATTCCATGAAGACGATATGAAAATCCTGAATCCGCATCTGCTGGAAGCCGATGCGGTCGTGTTTGTATCGCCAATTTATTATTATACAATCAATGCACAAATCAAGGCGGTCATTGATCGTTTTTATGCAAATGACGCCGCCCTGCACGGCGGGAAAAAGGCTATTTTGATTACCGCGATGGCGGATACTGAAACAGATGCGGCATCAGGAGCAAACGCGGCTTTTCGGGAAATGACAAAATATTTGGAATGGGACAATGCCGGCGTGTTAAACGCGAAAGGTGCGTATACCCCTGGGGATTTAAGCAAGGAAGATTTGGACTACGCATATGAACTTGGAAAGAATCTGAAATAAGCACAAATTTACATTGATCGGGAATCTGCACAGGCTGGCCGAGCAATCAGGCCTTAGGGGAGGTGAGATGGATGATTCTATATTTTTCGGCAACGGGAAATTGCAAGTATGTTGCGTCAAGGCTTGCCGAGGTCCTTGGGGGAGAATCGATTTCTATTGTGGACTGCGTCCGGCAGGAAAGGTATTCTTTTGACGGCGCTTCCATCGGCATCGTCTCTCCGACCTATGATCTGGGCTTGCCAAGTATTGTGAAGGAGTTCCTAGAGCGTGTGTCTCTTGACACAGCGTATTTTTATTTCATTTCCACCTATGGAACGACCACGGGAGCCTCAGGCCGTATGGCGAACAAGGCCCTAAGGGGCAGAAAGATCGATGCCTATTACTCCGTCAGAATGCCAGATACATGGACGCCGATCTTCGACCTTTCGACGCCGGAAAAGGTAGCGGCGTTCACAAAAACGACCGAGGTAGAAATAGCCGAAGTCATAGACAAGGTGCAACGGCGGGAGACAAACGGGCGAATGTCCCCGGCTACTCCGACGTTGATCGCGGAACTGTTTGGACAGCCTCTCTATAACGTCAAAGTAAGAAAGACCTCTCATTTCCGCGTTGAGGACGGCTGTATTGGCTGCGGCCTGTGCGAAAGAAACTGCCCGGTAGATGCGATCCGGATGGAAAACAAAAAGCCCGTTTGGGTAAAAAAGCGGTGCGTGATGTGCCTTGGCTGTCTGCATCGCTGCCCAAAGTTTGCAATTCAGTACGGCAAAAACACGAAGAAGCACGGCCAGTACACCAACCCCAATGTAAAGCTGTAACTTCCCATTTATTCGCCTGCCCCCAGAATATGTTAGACAAGAAAGCGTTGCAATTTCTCGTTTCCTGTGAAATCACCTCAAATACACCCCCATATACTTGAATTTGTCGAGTTTGAATAGAATCTGAAAAGGACGTAAAACCGTCCTGCTGGACGCCGAATTCAGCGGGGCGGTTTTTGCTTGTCTCTATTCTGTTCTCCATTTTTTTCTTCTTCATCCCGTATATACTTCATGTCATCATTTTTGCAAAATCCGTATTAACATTTCGGCCATTTCGTGAGAAGTCATTCCTTTGGAATCTTTGATCCATTCTAACAGTACCAACAGCAGACCGCCTTCCATGAATTTTTGAACGAAATGAGTATTGTCCATAAACCCATCGGAATATTGAAGCATCTGGCTTAAGCAACTTTCAAATGGCTGATAGATGAGATTTACAATTCCGTGCTTCTCTAGCAAAAGAATATATTGTCTGTTTTCCTGCCAATAATCAAAACATCGGCCCAGAGTTTCTGTGAACGAATAGGAACTGTTAAGAACACATTCCTGAAAGAAGATTTGAAAGATTTTATAAAAATAATCCTGAAGTACATCTTCTTTACTTTCAAAATGGCGGTAAAAAGTTAATCTTGTAACGCCGGCTTTTTTACATAACTCTGTAATTGTAATTTTATTAAACTCCTGTTTTTCCATAAGGGCAAGTAAGGCGTTCAAAAGACATTCTCTGCTGAATTCCCGCTGTTCATTCTGAAATTCTCTCATAATGATTCCTCCGCATGATGTAACATTCCAAATGGTTTTGTATCTTGTTCTTGGGCTTCTTTCATTATACAATATTGTAACAAATGATACATTAATTTTAAGGAGGAATTTATATGGTTACTTTTTTGACAGCATTAAGCGGAATTTCCTGGTCTATTGTTTATATAGAACTGATACGCAAAGGTTTCAAGGATAAAGTCTGCGGGATGCCGCTGTTTGCTTTGGGATTAAATATTGCATGGGAGCTCATTTACAGTATTGATACGGGATTGAGCGGTCACTTTAACGTGCAGGAGATTGCAAATATCTCATGGTTTATACTGGACGCTGTAATCCTGTTTATCTATTTTAAGTTTGAAAAAAAGAATTTTCCGGCTAAAGCGCAAAAGTATTTTATGCCATTCACCATATTAGCGGTGGTATCCTGTTTTGTAATGCAGTTTGCATTCTATTTCCATTTTAGAGGTATTCCGGCAGCTCAATATTCTGCCTTTGCCCAGAATGCAGCCATGTCCATTCTGTTCCTGACTGCGTTGTATACCAGAAATACAACAAAAGGTCAGTCCATGCTGATGGCAGTGGCAAAATGGATCGGTACGCTGGCTCCAGCTATTCAAATGGGTATTATCGAGGATTTCAATATTTATATTGTCCTTATGGGCGTAATCTGCTCCGTCTTTGATATTATTTACATTATCCAGTTAAGAAAATTCAAACTGGAAAAATAACTATACAGAAAAAATAAGGAACATAAGTAAATATGGGATAACACCGTCGATGTTATTCCGCAGTTTGTAGAGCTGTTTTAGTACGCATTATTGGCATAATGCGTACTTGCCAATTTCAATTAGTTGGAGAAGTAGCAAATCCAACTGGGGCGTTTTTTTGCTTATCCCCGTTCTGTTCTCTAACAGAGCAACAAATTGCAATTTTGCGGAGGAGGCCACATTATGATAGAAATGAAACGGCTTATATTAAGACCCTTTGACTGTAAGGCGCTAAAGTGTCTGCCTGCCGTGTACGATTTCAAAACGCGTCTGAAATCGAAAAGGCATCGGTGCTAAAAAAATTAATATAAAACCTGCAAGGGAAAATTTCTCCTGCAGGTTTTTTGCTGGGTCATGTGATTTAAAGAAAGCTATTTTGCAAGGTTTACACCTGCTTGGTAAGCCTGTTCCAAAAGTTCAGCAGGAATTTGAGAAGCTTTTTCAAAGCCGCAGCCCGAAATACTTTCCACTAATTCGAAGCCTTCATCAAGGAAATTTTGATTGGTGGCTGCCCGCAGGCTCTCATAATACGATTCTTCAAGTACGCAGATTTTCCGTATATAGTACGGTAAGCAATACCAGGGGGAAATGAAATGTCAAAGATGACTTTTGAAGAATATCAGCAAATGGTCGTGTCAGAAAATTTTTGTACCGAAGATTGTCCGGTGCAGATGCTGTTCGATGTGTTTTCAAACAAGTGGGTTCTGCGCGTCCTCTTTGAACTGACCCAGGCTGACAGCCTGCGCTTTGGCCAGCTGAAAAGTATGATAGGCGGAATCACAAACACCATGCTGTCCCAAACCTTAAAGACATTGGAGGCGGCGCGTTTTGTTGACAGGTCGCAGTTCAATGAAATATCGCCCCATGTCGAGTATTCTCTTTCAGAGAAGGGAAAAGCCATATACCCGATATTTCTTGAAATCATTCATTGGGCGGAGGAATATGGTGTTTAAGAGAACGTTGCTGTGTTAGACAGTCTTTGCGAAATTCGTCAGTGTGCATTGAAAAAGGGTGTGACAACTTGCGGGGACTGTCCTAACATGGATGAATGTCAGACTGCCAGCGCGATTATCGCAAATAATCCTGATGCGCTGGAAAATTTGAAAGGGTAAATAATCGTATAAGAGATAGAAAGTTGAAATCATTTTAGATGGCAGGTAATCTATGAGATTACCTGCTATCTTTACCTTGTCTAATATTCAACAGAAGCATTACTTTATTCGCTCCATTAAAAATAAGAGTAAGAAGTAATGTTGACAAACCTTCTCTTTCTACGTATAATGATATTACATTAGTTTATCCGCTGTTTGATATATTAGAGGAAAGAATGATGTAGGTGTTTAGAAATGAAAGATACTACCGAATACAAAAAAATATTTGATCAATACGGCGGCATGATGCGGACGAAAGAGCTTCAGGCAGAGAATATCCTGTACCGGCCACTGCAAAAACTGATTGAACAAGGCCATGTAGAAAAAATCCGCTATGGCTATTATCGGTGGGCTGATCAGGATGACTTTAGTGAAGTTGACATTGTGATCCGCCTATTTCCAGACGTGATTCTTTGTATGGAGACTGCCCTGCGGTATTACGGATATAGCGACCGTACTCCCGCTGATTGGCATTTGGCTGTCAGCAAGGATTCTGGTAAGTCGCGGTTCAAAATCGACTACCCATTTGTAAAGCCGTATTATGTGGAGCCTGCGCTTCTGGAGCTTGGACTGACTACAGGCGAGATTGACGGACATGAAGTTCGTATCTATGATAAAGACCGTCTGATCTGCGATTGTCTGCGATATCGCAACAAGATGGACAAAGAAATTTTCAATAAAGCGATTCAGAACTACATTGCAGATCCAAGTAAGCGTATTCCGAAACTATTGGAGTATGCTGAGGTACTGCGGGTCAAAAAGACCGCAAAAGATTTGATAGGAGTGTGGCTATGATGGCAGATCTTGCAGCTTCTGTACTTGCAAAACTAAGAAATAAAGCAAGGGCTTGCGGCATCAGCTATCAGCAATGTCTGCAGCTGTTTTTTCAAGAAGAATTCCTGCGTAAACTGGCGGGTTCCAAATAAGCAGAAAACTTTATCCTCAAGGGCGGTCTGTTTATCTATACGCTGACCAACTTTGAGAGCCGTGCCACCGTGGATGTGGATTTTCTCATGCGGGGCTTGAACAATGATCTGAGCCGAATGGATGAAATCATTGCTGACATTCTTTCAGTGGATACTGGCAATGACTTCGTGACCTTCAAGGCATCCCAGGCGAAGCCCATTGCGTTGAAACAGAAGTATCATGGAGTCAGCACTCAGATTACAGGCTATATCAAGAATGTACGTGTACCTTTCAATGTAGATATCGGCGTGGGCGATGTCATTATCCCTAAAGCAGAATGGCGCAATATCCAGACGCAGCTTAATGGTTATGAGAAATCGGAGATCCTTACCTATTCGCTGGAAAGCACCATAGCGGAGAAGCTCGACGCCATTTTGAAGCGCTTTGAGCTGACGGGCCGTATGAAGGATTTTTACGATATTTACTATCTGTCCAAGACTTTCAATTTTGATGGCCTGAAACTGGAGACGGCGATTCAGGAGACCCTGCAGAACCGAGGTACAGCCTATGAGAAAGACAGTTTTGACCGTGTGCTGGCTCTGGCTGATGATGCTGATATGCAGACTAAATGGAGGTATTTCCTCAAGACTTTGCGCGATGCACCTGTGCCCTTTTCGGAAGTCATAGAGGGAATAGATGTATACTTGGGACCAGTGTGGGAAGCGATCGTTGCTGAAAACGAGTTTACAAAGAAGTGGAAGGCGTCGGAAGCGCAGTGGCAGAGCAATCTGGACAAAGTATGAGCATCTGTGTTATACTTTTCCTAGCAATTTATACAGGAGAAGAATCATGCTGTTTAACGTTTTGCCAGGGAACTTTTTTCTGTTTTGTCAAGTAAGAACAAGACGCTCTATTAGGAGTGTATCTTTAAGCTGTTTACGATTACAAGTAAACGGCTTTCTTTGGTTTGAACAGAACCGGTAATCATTCTCATAAGGCTTTTCGCGCACACATCAACTGATTTTGGAGGTGTAAACTTTATGGACTATACATATCATTACAAATCACCGCTAGGCGGTATCACCCTTTCAAGTAATGGGACAGAGCTTACCGGGCTTTGGTTTGACGGACAGAAATATTTTGGAGCTACACTCCCAGGGGAATATGAGGAAAAATCTTTACCGATATTTGAAGAGGCTGCCTGCTGGCTTGACATTTATTTCAGCGGCAAAGCGCCCGACTTCACA
>OKSH01003151.1_pt1 | contig 10958 bp, 7 predicted proteins | sample 1601231 | NCBI WGS metagenome assembly OKSH01 (sample SAMEA3541596, study PRJEB24748) | human gut metagenome | biome: human gut; feature: human-associated habitat; material: faeces | place: China | collected 2012 | reverse complement strand
GGAATGTTACCAGTGAACAGTAACCATTACCGTTCTATCGTTATCATATCTTCTTCCATACACAGTAACATGCCATCTTTCCAGCTTCATTTTCAGGCAGTACTTTATTATAACAGAGAAAACTAAGAACGCAATAGATTTCACAAAGGAAACACAAAGCAGATCCAGAAATATTTCCAAATACCACGTTCAGAGTTCTCATACTGATAAATCACAAGAGATAAAATATGCCTGCCACAAACAAATGCAGCAGGCACAGAAATTACAGATATGAAAATTAATACTCCAGAGTCTCCATATACTTCATGTATCTTACAACCATCAGCGCGATCTTGAATGTGATCGCATCCTCGAATACACGAAGGTCAAGTCCGGTGCTCTTCTGGAGCTTGTCCAGACGATAAACCAGAGTATTACGGTGAATGTAAAGCTGTCTGGAGGTCTCGGATACATTCAGGCTGTTCTCAAAGAACTTGTCGATGGTAACCAGAGTCTCCTCGTCGAAATCATCCGGGGACTTGCCGCCGAAGATCTCCTTAATAAACATCTTGCACAGCGGGATCGGAAGCTGATAGATCAGACGGCCTATTCCAAGAGAGCTGTAAGCAATAACGTCCTTCTCAGGTGAGAAAATCTTGCCTACATCAAGAGCCATTCTGGCTTCCTTGTAGGAACGGGAAACTTCCTTCAGCTCGCTTACGATAGTTCCGTATGCAATATGTGTAGTATTCTCTTTCTCAAGTCCTAAGGTATCAAGGATGGTCTGGGCAAGCTTGTCCATCTCCTCGTATCCTTCGTTCTCCTCAAGTTCCTTGACAATGATAATGCTCTTCTCATCAACAGCTGTGATAAAGTCCTTGCTCTTGCCGCCGAACAGACTCTTCACGCTCTCCATGGAGCTGTGCTCTCTCTCCTGCTCAAGCTCCAGGATCATAACCACCCGTCGAACATCAGCATCAATATGAAGCTTCTTCGCACGATTATAAATATCTACCAGAAGCAGGTTATCAAGAAGCAGGTTCTTAATGAAGCTGTCCTTGTCAAAACGCTCCTTATATGCAACGATCAGGCTCTGGATCTGGAAAGCGGCAAGCTTTCCTACCATATAAGTATCTTCATCTTCTCCGTGGGCGACCAGAATGTATTCCAGCTGGTAATCATCACAGACCTTGAAATACTGATAACCTTTCACAAGCTGGCTGGCAGCCTGGGATTCCACAAATGCCTGAATATCCTGTGGCTGAATCTCAAATTCACTGTAGGTGGACGCCAGTGTCTTGCCATCTGTGTCAATAATGCAAAACTCCGTCCTGGATATCTCCCTGAGCCCCTCAAGTGTATTCTGCAGTACCTGATTTGATATCATTACCCTTCCGTCCCTTCTTGTAAATTATAGGGCTACTGGTCTCACAGCTGTCAATGTATTCCAGGATAGTGAAAACATTGTCAAAGAGAGCAGTAACATTATATGTTCGCCGGTATAACCGGCATGAATCGCTGTCCATTAGTGCCAAAATTCGCGGTCTCAAATCTGTAATATTGCACAAAGCCTCAGACAGTCTTAGGAAAATCTACTGATTCCAAAAATTCATGAACCTATTTTAATACAAAATCACCAAAAAAGGAAGAGGAAAGTAGAAAAAATTTACAAATTTCCAGCATATTTTTTTAACTTTTTCTATATCACTCCAATTTCAAGCCCTATTTTCCCCCTTTTTTGCGGTGCGCAGAAGGCTTTGGTAAAGTTTTTCTTTTTACTTACGTTCAATAAATCCCTCACCATGGACTTCACGCACGTCAGACACGATTACAAAAGCATCCGGGTCAATATGGTCTACCAGCTCTTTCAATGCCACGATCTCCTTGCGTCCCACAACGCAGTAAAGAAGCAGCTTGTCCTGGCCGGAGTACATTCCCTTTCCGTGGACTCCGGTCACGCCGCGATCCAGTTTGTCCATGATTTCTCTGGAAATCTCGTCAGGCTTGCTGGTAATGATATACGCCTGTTTTGAAAATTTCAGACCTTCGATCAAGCTGTCAGATACCTTTGTTACAAGATAAACGGCGATGATGGCATAAAGTGCTTTCTGCACACCGAACACATACATACCTACAAGTACAATGGCTCCGTCAATAAACTGCATAATCTGGGCAATGGAGTAATGGCGGAGCTTCCGCTGCAGCAGTGCCGCCATCATGTCTGTGCCCCCGGTAGTTCCTCTTCCAAGAAACACAAGTCCGATTCCAATCCCCTGGATTACACCACCATAAACGGCTGCCAGCAAAAGATCATTTCCTGCAATATCAAATGCCGGAAGAACCGCCAGCCAGAATGACAGGCAGATTTCTCCCACCAGTGCCCTTTTCACAAACTGGAATCCACTGAGCTTCATTCCGATCAGAAACAGCGGGATATTCAGACTTAAGTTCGTGATCCACAGCGGGATGCCTCCCGGCACGACTCCCTCCGTCCACTCTTTTACCAGGATCGCAATACCGGAAAAGCCTCCGGTTACCATACCGGACATATCGAAAACACTGTTTATGGCAGTTGCCATAAGGGCTGTACCCACAATGATCATCAGGTAGTCCAGGAAGGCAGCTTTTTTGTTATTTTGGAACATGGCGTTACCTCCGTATTCTGCTTTCTTATTCATCATCCTCCAATTGCTTTGTAAGATATCTTCCAACGATTTTGGAAAATCCGGTAATATTCCGGATATATGCAAAATCCTTTCCAAAAATCTTCTTCTCCGTCGCCAGATCTTTCTCTTCCCCGGCGAAAACACCCAGCACGCTCACTCCCTGGCTGCGCAGCTTACGGATCTGGGCTGCAGTGTCGGTAATTGCATACTTCCCATGATACGGTGCCGGATTCTTCGCATTGGGACGATTGACAATAACATCGTAAGGACGTCCATCACTGAGAATGATCAGAATCTTTTTCTCTTCCTCCCGGTTCAGAAGGCCGTATCCTGCTGCCCGGATGGCAAGTCCGTCACGGTTGTTGGATGATGTTACATAGTTAAATATATTTTCATTTGCACTTCTTTGGTCGTCATATTCTCTGAAGCGGTGGAGAATGGTATAGTCCCAGAAGGTGCAGTAGCTCATCACTCTGTGGGGCAGCTCTGCATTGCTAAGTGCCTCGCTGATAATGTAGGCCTGCAGCGCTACCTCGCCCTGGCGGCTCATCTGGGAACCACTGGCATCGATCAGCACATCCACCACAAAATCAGAAGAATCCCCCTTCAATTCCCGCCTAAAAACCTGTGCATCACTGCTTCTTCCAAGCCGCCACAGCCTTGATGGAACAATCATTCCTCTGTCTGAAAGAATCTCCTGATTTTCACTTTTGATGACCAGTGACTTTTTCAGCATTTCTGTGAGAAGGGCGATATTCCGCTTCACAATGCGGTGTTTATCATGATAAAGCCAGATATTCTTATTTTTCAACCTTTTTGCATATTCATACTGGTAATTTCGTTTTACCGGACTTTTCAGAATTCCCTCAGTAAAATACAGGCTGCAGTCGCTGTGGATGTCACGGCACATCAGCTGGTTTATCCGCTTCTCTTCCAGCTCGCTCAGATAAGTTTTTCCAAAATTCAGTTCCACATAGGTGTGGGCTTTTTCCAACGCCTCCGGAGGCAAAACTGTAATTTTCTGTTTCGACTGCCTTTCCTCTTCCATCTCCCGGGTGACATCCACATTCTCCATACCCGCCACATTGGAGGTAAGCTGCTCCATATAGCTTTCCAGTGCGTCCTCATACATTTCTTCGGAAAGATAGTCGTGCCAGTCAAACTCCGTCAGATCTTCCATAGTGACAGCAAGCACCTGCTCAAGGGTTGCCTTTTTGGAAAAATCGGGGTCAGCAACTTCATTGTATACCGTGTCTATGATGCGGATTAAAGACATTGTATCCGCAGTCTCTGCTGCGCTGGAAATCAGGTTAATATAGTGATAGATTCCTTTGTATTTTCTATCTTTTTGTTCTTTTTCCGTTATATTTGTTATAGTTTTGTTTGATGCATCCGCATTTTCCCCTCTGTCAATCCGCCTTCTCAGCAGATTCACTCTCAGATAGCCCAGCTTATCTGCTGCCGACGGCATAGTCTCATATTCCTGATCCAGTATGTCCTCGCAGGCTTTCCTCTGCATCTCCCAGATCCCAGGGCGCTGTTCACAGATCCGTTCTCCGATGGCTTCTTCAATACAGAGCTGCGAAACAAAGGTAAGCACAGCTTCATCCGCGCCCATGAAGATTTTTTTCACCAGATACATTCCCAGAAAATCTTTATCGAAGAATTTCGCCAATGCGCCCTGCTTAATTCCATCATACAATGCAATATCCTTTGACCTGAGGAACAGGGAAACATCCGGCTTCATCTGCTGGGTGTAGTCCCCACTGATGGTCCAGAGCAGATTTCGGATACGGTTTTCCAGCTCTAATTGATAATCCTGGAGATTCAGTTCTTCACAGTTATCCTCTCTTGCCTGAAAATTTTCGCTTTTCTCCGCTACAGGTACTTCCATTGAAACTTTTTCTGATTTCTTATCCCCAGCTGCAATTTTAATTTTTTCTTTCCCAATAGCTGATTTCTTCAAAAATTCCTCTGCATCTTCAAGATCAACCAATTTGGCAGAAATTTTTAAAGATTCGTTTTCTTTATTCTCCATAAACATCTTCCCGTGTCCAGCCCTGTGGAATTCTGGTTCGCACCACATCCTCCACGATTTCCTTCTCAAACACATCAAATGTTTTATTAACAATGCCCATGCGTACCGCCTGCCATGGGGAAAGCCCGGTACGCACGATCTTCATGGCAGCAAGCAGGCCGCGAAGATCCAGTGGCTTTGTGGAAATCTCACTGTTCATGGATTTCTGCTGCAGATCCAGAAATACTCCCATAAACTGCTCCACAGCCTCTTTCTTTGCATCAGGGAACATCCTGTTGAAAATAAAACCAAGCGTTTCCTCATTCTGCGCCGGCATGTCGATCACCAGGAAACGGGAAACCAGAGCCTCATTCAGCTCCTTTGTTCCGGCATACCCGTAATTCATGGTTCCAATAAATCTTGCCGCCGGGTGAAGGTCTATTTTGTCATATCCTGGCACATCAATGGACCGGCGGTAATCCAATGTGGCGTGAAGTACAGAAACCGCATCATTCTTCGCCATATTGATCTCATCCAGAATACCGAATCCGCCTTCCTCTGCGCACTGGTAAATACTTCCCTTACGCAGCTTCACCTGATTATCCACGAAAGTATCTGTTCCAATCAGGTCACCGCTGTTTGTATTCACATGGAAGGACACGTTATACACCGGTCTCCCGAAAATATATGCCAGATTCTCTGCCAGCACATTCTTTCCCGTAGCCTTCGGTCCTGCCAGAAGCAGATTCTCCTGCTCCAGCACCGCTGCCATGGCCATCTCCAATGTTTCCTTCCCATAAAATGGCAGCGCCGGCTTTATCCGTCTATGCTTCGCTTCCTCTGAAACGCCATATTCCTGTCGAAACTCTTCCGCCGCCTTAATAAGCGCCGCACTGACACCCTGTTCCTCTAAAAAATCAAATTCACTCATCTTATTCCTGCTTTCACTTTACCTCTTTATTTTTCCTGCTTTCACTTTACCTCTTTAATAGAAAAGAGGACTGCGGCTGCAGTCCTCCTGATCACTTTACGGCTCAAACACCAGATCTCCATAAGATGGCATCGGCCACATATCTTTATCCACTAACATTTCCAGTTCGTCAACCGGCTCTCTTAATTTCTCCATTGCCGGAACCAGTTTCTCTCTGCAGAACACTGCTCTGTCACGTCCTTCCGGATGCGTCTCGATCTGATCTACCAGCTTGCTCAGCTTATTCATGGTACTGTTCACTTCTTTCAGAAGCTTGCTTGCTTTCTTCAGAAGATCCATCTGAACGCTCACGTCAATTGGTCCAACTGCCTTCACCTGATTGATGGACTCTGCCAGTACAGTTGTATACTTGATAACTGCCGGAATGATCTGCTTGGTTGCCATGTCCACCATGGTTTTCGCTTCGATGTTAATTGCTTTCGCATAAATCTCATACTGGATCTCCGCTCTGGACTCCAGCTCAGTCTTTGTAAATACTCCAAATTCTCCAAACAGTTCTACAGCCTTATCTGTAGTAAGTGCCGGAATGGCATCTACCATAGATGTCAGAACAGGAAGTCCACGGCGGCGTGCCTCTTTTTCCCATTCAGGAGCGTAGCCATTGCCGTTAAATACGATTCTCTGATGCTGGGTAGCATATTCCTTGATCAGATCATGGACTGCCAGGTCAAAGTCTTCTGCGCTCTCCAGAACATCGCAGGCTTCCTTAAACGCCTCAGCAGTAATGGTATTCAGCACCACATTGCATGCGGAAATGGAATCCTTGGAACCAACCATACGGAACTCGAATTTATTGCCGGTAAAAGCAAAGGGTGAAGTACGGTTACGGTCTGTAGCATCCTTCATGAAATCCGGAAGCGTCTTAACGCCTGTATCCATTTTCTCCCCGGTCTTACTTCTTGTAGCAGTACCAGTACTGATCAGCTGCTCCAGCACATCCTCAAGCTGCTCTCCAAGGAAAACCGAAATAACAGCTGGCGGAGCCTCATGACCGCCAAGGCGCTGGTCATTTCCAACATCTGCAGCGGACTCACGAAGAAGATCTGCATGCTTGTCAACTGCTTTCAGGATACAGGTCAGAACCAGAAGGAACTGAATGTTCTCATGTGGTGTCTTCCCCGGCTCCAGAAGATTAATTCCGTCATCAGTAGTCAGGGACCAGTTATTGTGCTTACCGGAACCATTCAAGCCTGCAAAAGGTTTCTCGTGAAGCAGACAGCGCATGCCGTGACGGCTTGCCACCTTTTTCAGGATACGCATCATGATCTGGTTGTGATCTGCTGCAATATTAACAGGTGCATAGATCGGCGCAAGCTCATGCTGTGCCGGTGCAACCTCATTGTGCTGGGTCTTGGCTGTAACTCCCAGCTTCCAGCACTCTTCATTTACTTCTTTCATATATGCGGAAACTCTCTGACGGATGGTTCCGAAATAATGGTCATCCATCTCCTGTCCTTTCGGAGGCATGGCTCCGAAAAGAGTGCGTCCGGTGTAAACCAGATCCTTTCTCTGCATATATTTCTCTTTATCAACAAGGAAATACTCCTGCTCTGCACCAACAGATGGTGTCACCCGTTTGGAGGTCGTATTTCCGAAAAGTCTGAGAAGTCTTAATGCCTGTGTATTGATGGCTTCCATAGAACGAAGAAGCGGTGTCTTCTGATCCAGCGCTTCTCCTGTATAGGAACAGAAAGCGGTAGGAATGCATAAGGTTCCACCTGCTGCATCATGTCTTACAAAAGCCGGTGAGGTACAATCCCATGTTGTATAGCCTCTTGCCTCAAAGGTGGCACGAAGTCCGCCAGATGGAAAAGAAGATGCATCCGGCTCTCCCTTGATCAGCTCTTTACCGGAAAAGCTCTGAAGGACTTTTCCATTCTCCATAGGTGCGGTGATAAATGCATCGTGCTTCTCTGCAGTTACGCCTGTAAGGGGCTGAAACCAGTGACTGTAATGAGTGGCCCCCTTCTCGATGGCCCATTCCTTCATCTCGTGGGCAACCACATCTGCAACCTCCATGGAAAGCTCCTTGCCCTCTTCAATGGTTTTCTTCAGCTCTTTGTAAACCTTCTTCGGCAGACGGTCCTGCATGACGGAATCATTGAATACATCACATCCGAATAATTCCTTCACATTAACATAATCTCCCATTGTTCCTCTCCTCTCGTTCATCTCGCTGCTTATTTCCCCAGGCTGCCATTTATCTGCGGTACCTTCTCTCCATAAACAACGATTCATCACACATTACTGGTTCTTATTTTTTCACATGTAAGCACTCAATGCTTTCACAGGTGCAAGGCAAAAAACGCGCAAAAATTCTCTCTGGTGATACCAGCCGGTCTCACCCTGTTTACTTGTCGCTCTTCAGGCAAAGGTTCAGCGCCTGCTGCAGATTCTCAATCTCTACCAGCCTTGGGCTTCCGCCGTACTCACCATCCAGTGTCCATGCTACTTCTTCCTCTGCTTCAACTGTAAGCTTTCGTGCCTTGAAAGAATAAATCAGGTCAGAATTATCCTCCATGTTGAGAAGATTCCGGATAATCTCCTGCATTTCCAGCGGGTTCTTAGGCTGTACGATCAAAGTGACCTCAAAAAGGCCGTCGTTCATATCCACATCCTTGGTCAGGTTCTTAAATCCGCCCACAGATCTGGAATTGGTGACCATGCCGTAGATAAAATTATCTTCGATCACACCATTCTCTGTTGTCACTTTCATATGGTAAGCCTTGATATCCAGAAGTCTCTTGGCACCTTCCAGGACATAAGCAAGATGGCCCAGAATGTTCTTCAGATCCTGACTTGTCTCATAAGACACATCTGTAAAAAGACCAAAAGCAGCTACATAAGCGAAGGTCTGGCTGTTAAATCTGCCTACGTCGCATCTGTAAATCTCTTCCTTCATGATCATAGATGCCGCATCCAGCATATTTTTCGGCATAAAAAGGCTGTTGGCAAAGTCATTGGTGCTTCCTGCCGGTATGTATCCGACCGGAACCTTGCTTCCCATCTCGGTAATTCCTGTAACCACTTCATCCAGCGTGCCGTCACCGCCGCTGCAGACGATCAGATCCACCTTGTCTGCATATTTCTTCACCTGTTCATAGGCATCCTTCGGGGCCTGAGTTGCGCGGATGATCACCTCATAACCGCCTTTATTAAAGATATCTACTATATCCATCAGAGATGTCTTGATCTTGCCCTTCCCTGCTTTGGGATTAAAAATAAATACCAGTTTTTTCTCCAACTTCATTCCTCTTTTTCATTACCATTTATTTTACACATAAAATTAATTCACATATGATACTATAAAAAAAAGAGGGCAAAATGTCAACGCTTTTGCCTTCTTTTATAGTCTTTTTAGAATTAAAACAAGCTAAATTTTTTTGGTCTGTTCTGCTTATTTTTGGAAAAACTGAAGCATTTCTTTTCCATTTTTTATATTCTGCCTGCTTAAGCCTCACGCACAGCGTCCTTCATGGACTTTACATAGTCCTTTACATATGGGACGCAGTTTTCTCCATGTGCGGCACAAATTTTCACAATGGCGGAGCCTACAATCGCACCGTCAGACTGGGCAGCCATTTTCTTTGCCTGCTCCGGGGTGGAGATGCCGAAGCCTACTGCACAGGGAATGTCCTTTGCAGCTTTTACCAGCTTCACCATCGCTCTGATATCGGTGGTGATCTGGGTTCTGGTTCCGGTTACGCCAAGGGAGGAAACGCAGTATACGAAGCCATTTGCCTCTTTTGCAATCCGGGTGATCCGGTCGTGGGATGTGGGGGCGATCAGGGAAATCAGCTCCAGACCATACTGTTTGCAGACCACGTCGAACTCCTCTTTTTCCTCAAAAGGTACATCAGGAAGAATCAGTCCATCCATTCCAATTTCTGCTGCTTTCCTGATGAAACGCTCTGTTCCATAGGAAAAAACAACGTTTGCGTAAGTCATAAATACCATTGGGATACTGGTTTTTTTACGGATTTTTACCACCATGTCAAAGATCTTGTCTGTGGTTACTCCGCCGCTCAGTGCACGCACATTGGCTTCCTGGATCACAGGACCTTCTGCTGTCGGGTCGGAAAACGGGATTCCAAGCTCAATAAGGTCTGCGCCTGCTTCCTCCATTGCATAGACAAGCTGCTCGGTGATCTCCAGAGATGGATCTCCGCAGGTGATAAATGGAATAAATGCTTTTCCTTTTGCAAATGCTTCTGAAATTCGGTTACTCATGGATATCCTCCCCTCTGTATCTTGCGATTGCTGCACAGTCTTTGTCACCCCTGCCGGAAATGGTAATGACTACGCACTGATCCTTGCCCATCTGCGGCACGATTTTTCTTGCATAGGCAACAGCGTGGGCGCTTTCAATGGCAGGAATGATTCCTTCTGTTTTGGAAAGATATTCAAAGGCTTCTACTGCTTCTTCATCTGTTACAGGTACATACTGGGCACGGCCAGTGTCGTAAAGGTGGGCATGCTCCGGTCCGATTCCCGGATAATCCAGTCCTGCGGAAATAGAGTAAACCGGCGCGATCTGTCCGTACTCGTCCTGGCAGAAATAGGATTTCATTCCATGGAAGATTCCAAGTCTGCCAGTGGCAATGGTGGCTGCGGTCTCTGCAGTATTTACGCCGCGGCCTGCTGCCTCGCAGCCGATCAGCTGTACATCTTTGTCTTCAATAAAGTGGTAAAAGGTTCCGATGGCATTGGAGCCGCCGCCTACACAGGCAAGGACTGCATCTGGAAGCCTGCCTTCTTTTTCCAGCATCTGTTCTTTGATTTCTTTGGAGATAACTGCCTGGAAATCGCGGACAATGGTTGGGAAAGGGTGAGGGCCCATAACGGAGCCCAGTACATAATGGGTATCTGCTATACGGTTGGTCCATTCACGCATGGTCTCGGATACGGCATCTTTCAGGGTGGCAGTTCCGGAGGTTACAGGATGAACTTTTGCTCCAAGGAGACGCATCTTATATACATTTAATGCCTGGCGCTCGGTGTCTTCTTTTCCCATGAATACCTCGCATTCCATTCCCATAAGAGCTGCTGCTGTGGCTGTGGCTACACCGTGCTGTCCGGCTCCGGTTTCCGCGATGACACGGGTTTTGCCCATTTTTTTTGCAAGAAGCACCTGACCTAAGACATTGTTGATCTTGTGGGCGCCGGTGTGGTTTAAGTCTTCTCTTTTTAGATAAACCTTTGCGCCGCCAAGGTCTTCGGTCATGTGAGCTGCGTAGTAGAGGCGGGATGGTCTTCCTGCATATTCATTTAAAAGTTCTGTAAGCTCCCGGTTGAATTCCGGGTC
>OKSH01003138.1_pt1 | contig 10999 bp, 9 predicted proteins | sample 1601231 | NCBI WGS metagenome assembly OKSH01 (sample SAMEA3541596, study PRJEB24748) | human gut metagenome | biome: human gut; feature: human-associated habitat; material: faeces | place: China | collected 2012 | reverse complement strand
TATTTTTTTAATAAAATCAAATTTTACACGCTTAATATAAAATATTTAGCGCATATATTTGAAAAATATCGAGTAAAATAAAATTGATTATTCCATGAATAGAGTGTATATTGAAGTTCTATTCATAATGTGTTTTCTATTTTGGAAAACGACTATTTAATAAAGTTTAAGGGGCTGCTTTCGCACCCCCTTTTTTTTATGTTCTATCAAAGTAAGCGGAATAATCTTCTTCGTATTGAGCGGAAGCTTCAAGTATTTTGTTTATGTTAAACTCACTATCAGCATTGTTTTGATTAAGAATTTCGGTTTGTCCTTCTGTTTTCTCACTATCGTTCACAAGAACAGTATTCTTTGTAGTGAACATGGTGGAACTTAGCTCATCTATAGGTTTCAATGTTAAGCGAACAGTTCTTGTAGTGGATAAACCTAAATAATCCTTCTTCTTATCTGTAAATTTCGCGTCATGTTCAACCATACCTAACTTCTCAAGAGATTGGCAAAGCTCGTTAAAATCAAGTTGAGCATGTTGTTTGAGGTGTTTGATGCCCATAGCGTTGAAAACTATTGTTCCGTCAAAATCATCAGCGTGTTCCATGACTCTATTGATCTTAACTTCCGCTAAAACCGAACCTCTATGAGTAGCATTGTTAGTAAGCGTTTGAGCCGCTTTTTTCTGCGTTCTGCTGATACTTTCGTTTATATCATCTGATTGTTCAGCATAAGCAAACTTACTCCAAGAGATCATGCCTTTGTTAGCATTAATCCATTCATAAAGACGCTCAATATGAGAAATGTATTTATAATCAGCATAATCAATTTGTTCGTTAATATCCTGAGCATATTTATTTTTATAAATGTTTATTGCTTCATGAGTTAACATAGCACTTTCTTTGCCTAAAACGCTTTCCATAATTTCAGCACCAAGCATAATAAGAGCTAAAGTATGCGCTGAACGGCGGTTCTTTTTGAAATATCTTAACTCTTCTGTAGTTAATAACTCAGATTCAAAATCAGCAAGTTTTTGCTCAAGTTCATCAGCGTTTTTTGTTATATATGCGATAATTTCATCATATATATGACCATAGTTCTCTGAAAGCTTAGACATCCACTGAGAAACTTTACCTCCATCATTCTTGTCAGGGAAGAAGATATGAAGGTCAGGATCATGAATATCTATTTCAATAAGACGAGTTAAAATAGCCGACTCTTTGCCATCACCTTTAACACTTTGTCTTAGTGATTGGTTGGAAGTCGTGAAGAACATACCGTTCCAAACGTTAGGTTGTTTGAAAGTATTATCTTTATCGAAAATAACTCTACCACCGCCGTTAGTAAGGCGCATTATCCTTTGTGGTAAGTCATTTGTTCTAAGTAGCTCGTCAATCTCATCAAGAAAAACAGGGCCATGATTATAAGCAGTAGCAAAGTTTTCAACGCCAACCTCTGAACTTATAGCTTCAATAATCATACGGCCTTTAGCTGGAGAACCTTCTGTAGCTGCACATATTTTAAGAGTTGTAGATTTACCCTTTTCACCTTCACCCGTGTAGTTAACAATCGGGCAAAACTCATCTGAAATACAAATACGGCCTTTTGTGTATGACGCATATGTGCCCGCTAAGAAAATACGAACTGCCGGAGAGTGTTTAATTATCTCTCTTGTAGTTTCCTTCTGGATTTCAGGATCACCTTTCTTTTCACTCTGAGTAGCAACCTTGCCGACATACAGATCATGCTTAGAGCGGATATGAAGGTCAGGAGTCACCCAGCCTCTTTGTGTGTAGCCTGTCATGCGCTTGATGAAAGCAGGATAGACTTTACCATTTGGCCTTACATGAGGCTCATAGCCAGCTTGTGCGGCCTCCATGAAAGCTTTATACACTTCTGAACGATCAGAACCCGCAGGAGGCGTCCAATCGTTCAAGGTAAGACGTGATTTAGAGCTGGTAAACTCTGCTCGATCCGATGAAGAAAGAGCAACTTCATTTACTTCTAAATCGTTATTGAGAAATCGAACACCTGTATAACCAGTATTAGCTTCTAAGGTTTTTACGCCTGAACCTTGTTTAGCAGTGGAAAGCTTTAAGTATGGAATAGCAAAATAGTTGTGAATTTGCTTCCAGTAAGGATTACCATCTTTTGGGTAAATCCTTTTAAAGAAGCCTTTAGGATGAATAGCGTAGTTATTTGAAGCATAGAAAGCTTCATCAGTAATACGCTCGTCGTATAATTTAGCATTATCGAAAGCATCAATTTCAGGATGCGTTAAAGTTGTATCTTCATCAGATTGTTGTTCTTCATCATCTAATGACAAATCCATATTATCAAGAAGCTTTTCAGCTTCCATTTCTGTATTTTCTCTATTCATAATCTCACCTATTATAATATTTTTATGTATGTATTTTTGGTGTGTTATCACACTCTTTTACTGTTATACCATTTTTTCTAGAAAATTCAATACTTAACACGTCAAATTGTATATCACATAGATAAGTGTGTGTTTTTAACGAGTATTTGACTTATCCAGTTGTCGATCATTTGAAGATGATATTTTTTATTTATGTTATCCATCTTTCTTGCGTCGTCTTTAAGTTCTCTAATAACATCCTTGATTATTACTTGTTGTAAATCTCTTTCATGGAAAGAGTTTGAAACTAAAACATTTAGCCTACACATAATAGCTTCTTTGAAAAAGTAATAAATAAAACTGTCATAGGGTGATTCTGGCCTGACAAATTTAAAATCTCTAATATCTTTAGCAAAATAATCAACAAAAGAAACAATGCTTTCTGATATTAAATCTTCTTTGCCGTAAATCCAAAAGCTGTTATTCCCTTTTTCTACAACCAAGTTTTCATTAACATAATAGCGAGTTTTTAACTTTTCAAAAGTTTCATGAGGTCTAATAGCATTCCAGACGATACCTAAAAGAACCAAATCACTTTCTAATGTTAAAGCCTTTTCTTCTCCTGATATTTCAACTTCATTTTCACTATGAACTTCATCAGGTTCATTATCTAAACTCTCTTTTTGTCTTAGTAAATCACTAACTGACTTTGATAATCCCATATACGTAATCTCCTTGAGGTAAGAAAAACAGGGGGCGTAAACCCCCTTAATAATGTTTTATTTTTTAGTTGGTTTGTTTTTATTGCTGTTATCAGCTTTATTCTTTTTTTCTATATCTTTTCTTATTGCTTCTTCTAAAGCTTGTTTATCAATTTTAAGCTGTTCATTTTCTGATTTTAATGTAGAGTTTTCTTCCTTCTCTTTATCATAATCAGCTTTCAGCTTAACATTTTCGCTCTTAAGCTTGTTGTAAGAGTCAATATGTTGGTTAACTTCTTCAATAAGTTTACTATTACTTTCAGTAAGAAGTTTAATAGCTTCATCAGCTTCAATCTTCTCTTCTTTCAAATCTTTTATGGTTTGTTCAAATGAAGCTTTCTCTTCATCACGTTTTTCAAGCTCTTCTTTGTGCTTACGTTCTATATCAATAATAGCTTGTTTAGCTTTTGCTAATTCAATCTCAAGCTGTTCTTTATCGAATTTGAAACCATCCCTTTCTTCTGTGATACTTACAACGGCATCTTTAAGATTGGTAATTTCGCTATTTAATCCGCTAACAATAGAAGCCTGTTGAGTTTTAAGCGTTTCAATCTCGTTTTCATGCTCAATATTAAGCTTTTTAATAGCGTTTTCATGAGTGGTTTCCAACAACTCAATTTCATTTGTGTGTTCAAGATCTTGTTGAAGTAGTTGTTGATTGAGGCTTTCAACGACTTCTCTATGTTTTTCAATGGTAGCTGTATGAGTTTGTTCTAACTCATCATACTGCTCACCAAGAGCTTTATACTCATCAGAAAGAGCATTAAACGCTTCTGTTTTTTCTGCTAACTCTTCACTTGTCTTTTTGGCCTTTTCTTCAAACTGGCTTCTAAGCTTGGCTTCTTCTTCAAGTGATTGCTTAGTGTTGGTCAGCTCTGTAGTAAGTTCCTGATTAACACGTTTTTCTTGATGAAGAGCTATAACAGCTTCACGAGCCTTTTCAAAGCCTTGTATCTCATTGTTTTCTTTAATAGCTTTAGCGGCGTATTCAGCAGCAAGTTTTTGTTTTTGCTTGATAAGAGCATCTATTTCATTTATTTCATTTTGAACAACAGCATCTTCAATAAGTTCTTTTGGAATTTGCTCTTGATTTTTAATAGACTCTTCTTTAGCTTTTTCTCTTGCTGTAGTGTATAAATCATCAAGATATTCTTTATTATTTGTATCAATAACCTCTTGTGCTTTGATTTCTTCTGGAGAAAGCATTTTACCTTTAGATAAGTAAATGTTATCTAAAAGAGGTAAACCAGCGGCTTTAAGATTGTCATTGATATTTTTAAGAACCTGCGTTCTTACAAAGTTATCTTTTAATGAAAGACTTGCTGTTATTCTTCTTGCGTCAGGATTTAACTGATTTATGATTACTTCACCAGTATTTGGGTTGTATTCATAGTTTTTATCAGTAATGGTATGCGTATGCCTAAATATATGAGAGTGAGTTTTAGTTTTTTGGTCGCTATGAACACCCCAAGCAAAAACACTGTTTTTACCAATAACAGGCATATATTGCTTTGATTTTCCCGGCCCCTGATCTTTTACATAAATAAAATTAGGGTTAGCCATACTGTCAGTGATTATGTCATGTGCTAAAACCTGATCTTCTGCTCTAAAACCTGATAAATCAATAAATAGCTGTTCCCACTCATTCCCCCTGCCTCCAATATCACCAAAAAGAGCTTTTGGATCTTTATTAGTGCTTAGTTCTGAAAGAGGTCTTTGAATGGTATTCAAATACTGTTTTGACATTATCCCACGGTCAATTGTAGCTTCAATTTTTTTAAGAAGCTCTAAACCGTTTTCAGCTTTAATAACTATATCAAGTTCACTATCTTTATACGTAGCGCCGTTGATGGTTGGCTCTAATGGACTTGTTTTACCGCCATTAATGCCCTGAGCATCACGCATTCCGTCTTTATCTAATACTGCTAATATTTTTGCTCCACTCATAATGTATCTCCTATGTATTTTTTGAATGTAGATTTTTTTTGTTCTTACTATATTAATCTACCCTACAATCCTACATTTGAAAATATAACGGTAGTCCGTTCATCCTGTTTAATTACGCCTTTTATCAGGATTTCTTTTTCTTAGTAAAATGAATAGATTTATTTTCTCTGATTAACTCATCTGCTTTTAAATCAGCAAGAGCAAGAATAGTATTTGATAAAGCATCATGGGAAAGAAGCTTAAACTTCTCTTCCAGAGCTTTAGGAACACGGAAACCAATTAAGCGGGGTTCATCTTCCGCTACTACTTTAAAGTCGCAACGAACGTATGACGTAGTGAACGGCTGGAGTTCTCCTAAGTCTTCTTCTCGATGTGCCCAGTATGTGCCAGCATTGGGATCGGAAAAGGCCGTTTCCAGAGACAATTTTTCAAAAGTCTCCATATCATCGAGCCATCCGGCAGGTTTTTTAGATTTTTCTTTTTTGTGGTCTGTCATGCTGAAACTCCATCAGATTTCACGAGAAACGATATATATTAGTATATATTAATATATATTAACTTTTATTGCGTCGAGCCTCAACACCGGCTTTGATTTTCTGGCCTACAGCTTCCATCAACAACTCAAACTCTTTACGGGCATCAGATACCAGCGGTAAGCCTGTCTTGTCTTCAAAGATGGTGACGCCGTTGTTGTATGAACGAGGATAGGCAACACGCTTTTTGATGTATGGCAAATCGTAGTCATGGCCTGCTGCCCTGTGTTCTTCCTGTAGCTTGATTAACAGGTCGAGCTGTTCTTTGTTCTGGATCTCAACACGATTAGGAACAACGATAAAATCATTGTCTGTCTTACCCTGTTCACGTAGTTCCTGAACGCTCTTGAGCGTAGCACTGTATGAGCTGGCATCAAGGATAGTTGGAATGATTACGAACGGGGCAAGCTGACCATCACCACCGCTATGAATGCCGGGGCTGTGGTCAAATACGAACACATCAACATCTTTAGAGGTTGGCTTACGAGCTACGTTAAACGTTAGTTTTGTTCCGGCCTGTTCTGCGATGCTCGCAAAGAGCAAACTCCCGCCCTGTGGATCGAGGTCTAACAGAGTTGTCTTTTTGCCGTTGTGTCCAAACCAAGAAGAGATAACGATGCTGAAGAGACTTTTCCCAACACCACCTTTTTTATTGTAAATCGAGATAGCAAGCATACACCTACTCCTTTTGTCCTGTTTTACAGTGACTTAAATGTAGTTAGCCGATTGACTAACCATCAATATATATTAATATATATTAGTATATACTACATTTCAACATAAAAAACGCGAGGTAAAAACATGAGTAAAGATAACGATTTAAATGATTTTGAACAGGCTTTTTCAATGGATGCTCCAATGCCTGATTTCCCTGATTATGAGATTGTGGCCGACAACGTAGCCCCAGCTGCAGCTCCGGTTAAGAAGCCAGAACCTGAACCAGAAGTTAACCTTGAGCATGACATGATGGAAGTAAAAAGCCGTATAGATAGCTTTAAGGACGTGCTCAACATTGGCGACAAGTTCGGTATGAGTGACGAGCAAAGGAAGATGATTAAGAACCAGCTTTCAGAATTGGAACTCACTTACGTTAAGCTACAGAAGACACTTAACCTTGAGGAGCCAGCTCCTACCGCTTCCCTGATAGAACCTAAGAAACCAGAAGAGGCCAAACCAACCGTTCCGGCTGCTGTTGTCTCTGCTGCTGATAGCATACCAGCTCAAGACTTCACTGATCTGGACAAGTTTACTCAAATGAAGAATGAAGAGGCTAAACATCCTGTTAAGGCTAAGAGTCTTAAAGACCGCATCAAGTCTGTTCGTTCTAACATCCGTGAAGAAGAAGAGGGGGAGATCAAGAAGGATAACAGACCTCAATATGTGAAAGACTTCGAAAAAAATCTCATGCCTGAAACTGAATTGAATGTTAAAACCAACGGCAGAAGCCGCTATTTAACCAACGATGAATTAAAAAATCTTTTTGGTGATAACTATCTTCATTCAAGAGATAACATCGAGGAAGGAAAACTTACTTCAAGAACTCACTACTTCGGGGATGGTCTTTTAATTAAAGAAACAGAAGATGCTATAGCTATTCGTGGTAGACGTAAAGCTAATGATATTGCTGTTGACTTGATTGATGTGGCTAAACAAAAAGGATGGAACAGTATTGTTTTAACTAAAGGTAATCCTGTCTTTATGGAACAAGCTTATATAAGTGCTATAAAAAATGGTATCAGGGTTGAAGCTACTTCTCTTAAACAAGAAGAAGATTTCCAGATGATACACAAAGCCTATGATTTAGATCGCTACATGAAGTTTGGCGAACCAAAAAAAGAAGAGATTAAAAAGGAAGAACTTATGCCGGAATATCAGGTTAAACGTGGTAGAAGTTTGAAAATGTAAAAAGGGGCGAAAGCCCCCTTTCTTTTGGCAACAAAAAACCCGCCGTAGCGGGTCAACAACAAGAGAGTAGAATTTTCTTAGTGAACCAATCCAACCATGTAAGCAAACATACTTACTGTAAAAGATACAGCTACAAAAAAGACTGCGATAGCCGGAACACCCATAAAAACACTAAGAGGGTAAATAGCAACATCAGTTGTTTTGTCTCTGATTTTAGTGATTAAATCAGCCATTGGTAAAAGAACTACTTTAACAGATAAAAAAATCATTACTAAACCAACAATAAAAGCTGGGATGTAGTTGAAAGTGCTAAGTAATGTCATCATTTTAAAACCCTCTCTCGTTGTTTGTTGATTAAATAATATCGTACAGTTTTATGGAATTCAAATTATTTTTTAAGTATTTTTTAAAAGGTGGCTACCACCTTTTATTTATTTCTTTCTTGCTCTTCTTTTGTTTCAAGGTAAGCAATTATGGGTTTATCTTCACTGTTTGTTGTAGCTCTAACATCATAAAATGGATTTGGTAAAATGTTATCTATACCTTTTAAAGCGTTAAGCTTGTTATCAACTGTTGCGTATTTTAAACAATATGCTCTTACTACACATCTAAAATAAACAGCAAATGACAAAAAAACTCCCGATCCAAATGACATAAATGATAAAACCTTTGCTGCCGTATCAATTCCGGTATAGATTTTATAACCACCCATTATAGCTACGCCAAGCATAAAAACAAACATCACTAAAGACGCTATAGAGAAGTTTGTGTAATTTTTTTGCCTTAAATTTTCATCAGCGTTCTTTAGACTATACAACTCTTCATAGGATAGTTTCTTATCATTATTCCCTTTAAACCTATTAAACAGCTCTATATTGGAACGAGCTGTTTCTATAGGAACCTTAACTGTATTAGATGCTGAGTCATATAAATTATTAATAATCTTTTTGGGATTAACAGTAGTGTATGACTTCAAAACATTTTTAGCAGTGTTTTTTACCTTATCTTCAAATTCTTTATCTTTCATAAATATCTCCTTCTTTGTATGTATATAAATTAATTAACACATAAAATAAACACGTCAATAGAATTGATAAAAAAAAGGTAGCAACTCGCTACCTTTTAGTTAGTTTCAGATAAAAGGATTACTTATTCCTTCGGATTTAAGTCTTTTATAGACTGACCATGATTTCCTTTATCTTCTGGCGTGTTATTAGTTGGTTCTTGATTACTACCTTTACCAATATTACCTTCATTGCCGCCTTTAGGTTCAATATCTCTTTTCTTCTCACGATTTCTTGCCATATTTGAAACAGAGTTAGTTGTAGCTTGTCCTGCTCTTTCGACAGTATTAGTAGTATTGCTTTTCGCATTACTAAGAGCTTCTTCTGAACCGCCCATAACTTTACCACTCAATGAAGTTCCTCTTGCGCCTATCCACTCTAAAACAGTGTCAGGAAGAGTAGACATAACTCTTGTAGCGTTCATCGTATTGTTTAAGTTTAAACACATGTAAACAGCAATCATTGCTATAGAGTAAGTAATACCCAACCAGCCTGAGTCAACAAAACTTGTAGCTATCAAGAACGTTGCGTTTATGAGGGCAGCCCCCGCACACATCATCACGAAAGAAGCAAGGAAACCAAATATTGCTAACCCCGGCTTTAGTGTTAACACCAGTGTAAGCATGTAGCCTTGCCCTTGCTTACCTACCACATCATCAGCATCAGGCGCTAAGTGAGCCAGAACCCACATAGGCGAGGCAACATAAGCTTCTATACACGTAGCCATGTATGACAACACAATCCCCATCCAGATGATATACGGTATCATAGGGATGACGTAAGCAAGCATGATGCCGTTTATCAAGCCTACGATCATCAAGAACGAGAAGAATGGCCCGATCACTGTTCCTGCAGCTATCAACACATCAGATAGTTTTGGTATCAACGCTAACAATGAAACAGAGCTTGCGCCTATCCCCATTGCCGCTACACCATTAAGAACGTGATTACCTACGTTTACTTGTTGTGTGATAGATAGCAATTGATCTACTTTACCATCACCCATGAACCAACCACCGTTTGAGTTTGCCCCTCTTAATAAGCTTGTAAATAATGAACTGTCTTCACCCGCTATGTTAGTAGAATCAGCGTTAAGCTTGTCAGTGCCATTTATTAAAGTTTTGACTTTGCTAAAGCGAGGTTCAAATCTGTCAGCAAGATAATTTAAACGTTCAGAAGCTTGACCAGAAGAAGCTGGAATACTGTTCATTGCTGCGTTAGTTCCATTTATCGCCTGAACAATTTTCATGTAGTAAGCACCAAAAAATGCCCAGCCCTTTTCCGTTATATCTGCGATAGAGTCAATTTTAATAGCTTGAGCCATTGCTAACTTCCCAGCTTCATTCATTGATTTTTTATATTCCAATGACATTTCTTCAATCTTATCATTTACTGCTTTCGTGTTTGTAGGATCAGGATTAGCTAAAGTCTCTGAGTAAGCAATCGCATCTAAAACCATTTTATTAAGTGCTTTAGCCTGAGCTTGTTGAACCGCATTTTGTATCGAAGCAACATCAACTAAAGGCTTATATCCAGAACCAGAAGCAAGAGCATTTTGTTGTTCTCCAGAGCTTGATACATCTAATCTAAGGAAGCCGCACATTTGAGATTTATCACCAGTACTCCAGTCATCTTTCAAACCACCGAAATTATATCCAATTATTCTTTTGCCATCGCTTTTTGACTCAAAGTTTTGAACGCTGAAATATTGAATATTACCTCTGAAATACTTAGATGATTGATTATATTCCCTTGCTGTTTCTTCATTATATATTTTAACGCACGTAGCGCCTAATAACGTATCCTTAGCAAGTTTTCTTATTTCAAGATTAGAGCTTACACTTGAGTAATCAAAAAAGATGGTTATGAAAGCAATGGCGATTGGTATCATTGTTCCTGCTAAACCAATTCCAGTTTTTATCAATGAGTAAATCACCATATGAATAGCACAAAAGCCCGTCGGCATAGGAAGAAGCATAGCCGTTCCTAAAGCTGTTCTGATGGGAAGCCACATAGAAGACCATTTTTTACCTAACATTTCACCATCGTGAGCCGTGACCATAGTTCCGCTAATCAAAACATAAGCGGCTAATACTCCACCTAAAACTAAAAGAAAATGAAGAAACAACCCCATTATCCCTGAGAAAGCGCCTATAGTTTCTGGATTAAGGTATTTGTCTACAAAGTTGTTCATAAACCAATCGGTTGATAATGGAGTTAACCAATCCATAGTGTCGGCACTCGCATTTGTCGCATACAATAGCATTGCCATTATAAGCAATATTTTTTTAATCATAAAATATCTCCATGTAATTTATATAAAAGTTTTTTTCTGATGTTTTTATTATTTTTATTAAACGCCATTATTAAATAGATAATATATTTTAAAAGATTGTCAATAGGTAGCGGCTTGCTTGACAATATTAAATTTAAATTATATTT
>OKSH01003133.1_pt1 | contig 11011 bp, 8 predicted proteins | sample 1601231 | NCBI WGS metagenome assembly OKSH01 (sample SAMEA3541596, study PRJEB24748) | human gut metagenome | biome: human gut; feature: human-associated habitat; material: faeces | place: China | collected 2012 | reverse complement strand
CGGCGCGCGCCTGGAAACAGCTCCTGGTGCCTGATCGCAAAAAATGTGCTTTTTCGCTGAGTCACGGCGGCTATCTCATTTTTCAGCTTCGACACTTGTCTTGACTTTTGCGCCTCCCTATTGTCCTCTGCCCGCTGTAGCGGGGAATTCCGTGCAAATCGGAAACAGTCGCGCTGCGGTAAGAGGGTACAGAGCTTCTTCGCCTTGCCGGAAACATCCCGGCGGGGCGCGACAGCCAGCCGTCACAGGTGAAGGCGAAGCCGAGGCGCGGGGCCGTTGTCCTGATTATGATCAGAAACGCGGGCCTCCACATCCCTTAAGTCCGAACACCCGCTGGCCGGGGCGCTTTGCGCCGCCGTATCCACCTTTCAACGCACGATTGAGGAGGTTGCCATGTCTCGTACGTTGCGCGTGTTCCCGCGCGTCCTGCCGCTTTTCCTGCTTCTGCTGGCCCTGCTGGCGGCGTCCGTCCAAGCGGCGGATCAGAAAGCCCCCAAGGAAGGGGTGCTGCTGGTGGCTTTCGGCACCAGCGTGCCCGAAGCCCTGCCCTCGTTCAAGGCCGTGGACGCGTCCTTCAAGGCCGCGTTTCCGGACACGCCCGTGGTCTGGTCCTACACCTCGCAGATCATCCGCAAAAAACTTGCCAAGCAGGGCAAGCCCGTGGGCGGCATCAGCGACGGCTTGGCCGCGCTGGCCAAGGCGGGGGTGAAAGCGGTGCGCGTGCAGTCCCTGCATGTGATGCCCGGCGAGGAATTTACGGAGCTTGAGCGGGCCGTGCTGCTGGATATCCAGAAGCATCCGGGCCGTTTTGAGGCCGTGTACCTGGGCCGCCCCCTGCTGGAGTCGCACAAGGATGCCTTAAGCGTGGCCAAGGCCGTGCTTGCCGATATGGGCGGCAAGCGCCGGAAGGGCGAGGCTGTGGTGCTCATGGGCCACGGACAGGCCCACGGCCGGGCGGACCTGGTTTTTGAAGGCACACGGGCCACGTTCAAGGAAAGTGACCCCCTGGTCTTCATGGCCACGGTGGAAGGCGCGCGCGGCATTGACGACCTGCTGGCCGAGCTCAAGGCCCACAAGATCAAAAAAGTCTGGCTGCAGCCCCTGATGGTGGTGGCCGGGGACCACGCCCGCAACGACCTAGCCGGGGACGAGGAGGATTCCTGGGCTTCCAAGCTCAAGGCCGCCGGTTTCAAGGTGGAGGCCAACCTCAAGGGCCTGGGCGAAGTGCCCGGCGTGCGTGATCTCTTTGTGGACCATGCCAAGCAAAATGTGGACGACCTGACCAAGGAACCCAAGAAGCAGTAAAGCCGGATTTATCCACCGCAGCAAAGACGCCGTCCGTTTCCACACTCCGTGGAGACGGGCGGCGTTTTCATGCCGGGTTTACGCTAAGTCCGCCCTATCGTCCTGAAAGGGGCACAACGCACGGAGCGGGATCAGCGCTTGTCGATCACCCGCTTGGACTTGCTGAACGTACGCGGCAGGCCGGCGTAATCCGCCACCCGCACTTCCATGCGCGCCAGAATGGCCTTGTGCAGCCGCCGCTCCAGAGCCTGGGCCAGGGCAGCGTCATTGCCGGACGGCTGATCCTGGGCGCGCTCCACAATCAGGGCCAGATGGTCCAGGGAGCGCTCGTCCCTGGTCAGCTCCATCTGGTATTCGCCGCCCAGTTCCGGGAACTGGCCGATGACTTCCATGATCTGGCCGGGATAGATGTTCACGCCCCTGTAGATGACCATGTCGTCGGAGCGGCCCAGAATGCGGTCGTGCCGGGGCATGTTCAGGCCGCAGGAGCAGCGGCCCGGCAGCAGGCGGGTCAGGTCGTGGGTACGGTAGCGCAACAGGGGCACGGCCTCCTTGCGCAGGCTGGTGACCACCATCTCGCCCACTTCGCCCTCGGGCACGGGCTGCAGGGTGTCCGGGTCCAGCACTTCGATGATGAACAAATCCGCCCAGTAATGCAGGCCTTCATGGGCGTCGCAGTCCATGGCCGTACCCGGACCGTACATTTCGGTCATGCCCGCGATGTCATAGCTGCCTTCCAGGCCCAGCTTGCTCTCGATGGCCAGGCGCATTTTCTCGCTGCGCGTCTCGGCCCCGCAGATCATCTTGCGCAGCCGGATCTGATCGCGGATGCCCGCGCGCTCCACTTCCTCGGCCAGCAGCAGGGCCATGGAGGCCGTGGCCCCGAAACAACTGGCGCCCACGTCCCTGAGCAGTTGCAGATGCATTTCCAGATTGCCCGGCCCCACCGGAATGGTCAGCATGCCGAAAAGCTCGCTGCCCAGCTGAAAGCCCGCTCCGGCGGTCCACAGGCCGTAACCCACAGCCACCTGCATGCGGTCCTCGGGCGTGAGCCCGGCCAGCTCATAGCAGCGGGCCATCTGGGTGCTGAACGTCTCGATGTCGCGGCGGCTGTAGGCCAGAATTTTGCGCTTGCCCGTGGTGCCGCTGGAGGCATGGATGCGCACCACGTCCTTTTCCGGCACGCAGAGCAGGGGCAGGGGGTAGCCCTCGCGCAGATCCTCCACATCCACAGTGGGCAGCAGGCGCAGATCGTCCAGGCTGTGGATATCCTCGGCACGCGCGCCGCAAGCATCCAGCCGCGCCCGGTACTGCGGGGAGTTGCGCGCCTGGCGCAGGGTGTAGCGCAGGCCGTCCAGCTGGATCTGCCGGAGCTGCTCGTCCGTGAGCCGGGGAATGAAACGATGGGTCGTGTCGGGCATGGAAGGAGCCCCCTCTGTTTGTCTGGCCGGTCTGTCCCGCCGTTCTCTGCCCGTGCCAGGGCCATACGCGGGCCGTGCGGGCGGGAACGGCTGTTTGTGTCCGCTTCCTGTTGTTCCGATTTCGTTGTTCCGCCCCGTTTCTAGACTCCCCGCGCGCGGAAAGTCAATAAAGGCGCACGGGCAGCAAACCGCCCAGATCCACTCCGCGCGGGCTGACCACGGCCCGGTAGGGATAGATCTCCACCCCGCGCGCGACCGCCTCATAAAAAAGCTCGGCATAGGCCGGATCAATAAAATCCGCCGGTGCGAAACAGTGCCCGTCAGGCCGTTGCACCAGATAAAACATGGCCGCCCGCTCGCCGTGGGCCACAATGTCCATGAGTTCGCGCAGATGCTTCCGCCCGCGCTCGCTGGCCGCGTCCGGAAAGCAGGCCGCATCGTCCTCCACCATAGTCACGTTCTTGCATTCCACCCAGAGCGGCGGCAGGCCCGGCCCGCTGAACAGGCCGTCCAGGCGGCTCTGGCCGCGTTTGGCCTCGCGGGTCAGCCCGGCATAGCCCTCGGCAAAAGCCAGCCGCCCGGCGAAAAAGGCCGCCTCCAGCATGCGGTTGGGCACGCTGGTGTTCACCCCCACCCAGAATCCGGGGCCGCCGGGAACCGGGCCAGGCGGGTTTGACGACGAGAGAGGCGGCCCGGGGACGGCGCTTTCCGCCAGCCAGACGCATTCCTGGGTATATTTGAGCTTGCGGGCCGGATTGGCCGCCGGAGAGGCCAGCACCGGCGCGCCGGGCCGGGTCAGGCCCAGCATGCTGCCCGAGTTGTTGCTGTGCACCCAGACCGGAGCGCCGTCCAGGCGCAGTTCCACACTGAAACGCTTTTGCCGTTGCACGAACGTCCCGATCACGCAATCCGGCGCGAAGGGCAGCAGCGGCGCCGCATCCGCATTGCCGGAACCTCCACCGGCCGGACAGCCGCCCGGTCCGGACGGCAATCCCTGTTCATCCCTGTCCCGCATTTACACCCCGCTTTGAACCTGCTAAAAAATTCGCGGCAGATTTTTCGTTCTTTTCCGCCGCGTCCGCGCGCCAAACGTCAGAAGGGCGACATTTTCAATGCCATGCCGCTCTTCTAAGGAGCCCTCCATGCAGATTTCCGAACGCTTGCGCAGCATCAAACCTTCTCTGACCCTCAGTGTCAACAGCCGGGCCCTGGAGCTCAAGGCGCAGGGCGTGGACGTGACCAGCCTGGCCGTGGGCGAACCGGATTTCCCCACGCCCAGGCATATCTGCGACGCGGCCAAGGCCGCCATTGACGCCAATTTCTGCCGCTACACCGCCGTGCCCGGCATTCCCGATCTGCGCAAGGCCGCGGGCCGCTACTTTGAACGGAACTACGGCACGCCCGTGCCCATGGAATCCATTATCATCGGCGCGGGCGGCAAGCACTGCCTCTACAATTTCATGCAGGCCACCATCAACCCCGGCGACGAGGTGCTGATTCCCGCGCCCTACTGGCTGAGCTATCCCGACATGGTGGAGCTGGCGGGCGGCGTGCCCGTGACCGTGCATGCCGGGCCGGAACGCAATTTCAAGGTCACGCCCCTCATGCTTGAGGAAAAGACCACGGACAAGACCAGGCTGCTGGTCCTCAACTCGCCCAGCAATCCCACGGGCGCGGTCTATTCCGACCGCGAGTTCATGCAGATCATGCGTTGGGCCCTGGCGCGGAACATCTTTGTACTGTCGGATGAAATTTACGACCAACTGGTCTTTCCCCCGGCAAAGATGACCAGCGCCATCACCTGGTTCGAGCATTGCCCCGAACTGGTGGCCGTGCTCAACGGCCTGTCCAAGAGCTATGCCATGACCGGCTGGCGCGTGGGCTTTCTGGCCGCGCACCCGGACCTGGTTAAAAAAATCTCCTCCATGCAGGGGCACAGCACCTCCAGCATCTGTTCCGTGTCCCAGAAGGCCGCCCTGGCCGCCCTGGAAGGCCCGGTGGAGTGCGTGGACGAAATGCGCGCGGCCTTCCTGCGGCGGCGCGATCTGGCCTTGGACATCATCAAGGCTTGGCCGTGGGCTGTCTGTCCCAAGCCGGACGGGGCCTTCTACCTCTTTGTGGACGTGCACCAGTGCTACGGCGACCAAGTGCGTAATTCCACGGAGCTCTGCACGTACCTGCTGGACAAGGCCCATGTGGCCCTGGTGCCGGGCGCGGCCTTCGGCGACGACAACTGCATCCGCCTGTCCTACGCGGTGGCGGACGATGTGCTGGCTGACGCCCTGTCCCGGGTGGGCGAGGTGCTGGGCGAACTGGCGGGAGAAACCCGGCGTTGAGCCGGATAGCCCCAATATGGCCGAATATGGCCGGGTTGCGGACCCCGAAAACCCCGGCCCGTGCGGCCCTGAAAAAAACGTATAAAAAATATTGACAGACGCCGCTCTTTTGGGCAGTATGCCTTCTGCCGTGGGGCTGTAGCTCAGTTGGGAGAGCGCTTGAATGGCATTCAAGAGGCCGTCAGTTCAATTCTGTCCAGCTCCACCAGATAGTTTAAAACCCCCGATCATCACATAGATGGTCGGGGGTTTTGGTGTTTCTGCTTGAGGCCTAACAATGTTCTTGCTGCTGGCAGACAAACGCCTACCCCGCTACTGAGCTTGTGCCTTTGTGCGGCAGCGTTGGCGCGCCCGCTATAAGGACATCTAGGAACCATTCTGTCAGCAGTGATCAACGCCTTGAACTTCCAGCTAGATCCTATAATCGGCTCTCCGGTGAATCTACCACGCTTCATTCGTGTGCTTCCTCGGCCACAGGAAACCAACTTTTCAAAGGCATACTTTATGGGGGCGCAACTTAATAAAAAAATGCCTCCTCAACCGCTGCGTTATAAGGTGATAACGGAAGTGCACAACGGCAAGGAGTGCCACAAGAGAAATAGGCTGAAGCCATCGGATCTGCCCACGGACAGGTCGACCTACTGAAAAAGTGTCAGCACTTATACCGCACTTTTAATTGCAAAAGAGTTGGGAATTTAATTTGAAGAACTTGGGCGAAGTTGCCATTGGGTTAACAGGCCACATCCAGAGGTCTAATGCTCACAAATCTTATATGTTCTATCTAGGTAACATTTGTCTAAGGCTAGTGTAGCCAGAGATGATGTAACGCTATTTGGGGAGCTGGTTGTCCGTTAGGATAAATGAATGTCCTGTCAAATATCGTTATATAAACGCAACTATTTTGAGTAAAAGGCATTACGCCTTTGGTATGATTTTTACACGTTTGAGCACATTGAGCCTTGCTTTCAGTTATATATGTAGCAAAGGTCACGGGTAGCGAAAATGTAGTGTCAGTATACCCTAGCATTAGTGCATGCGCCATTCGTTCAGCGTAATCCCCGTCTTCAATAAATCTTAGCACGCCATCTTTCACGTAGTCATTTAAACTTGGCCCACCCTTAATGAGTCTTTTTGCTTCAATAAATAGCCCATATTTGGGTTTATTTAAACCTACTGGGGGTTGACCACACGGACGAATAACTAAATCATATTCCCGTGTTTCCTTGCCCTTTTTGACCGCTTTGCTCTTAATGCCTGAATCAATTGTTTCATAATGTTTATAGCTAAAACCAGGAATAACATCCCCATCTCTTTGAATAATTGCTAATTTTTCCTGTAAAGCAAGTGTAGTTAAATCTTCATCTTTAAGCACATCATATTTTTCTTTACACAAGCAATCCCACGCCTTATCAATGGCTAAATAAAGAGTTTTTAGTTGGTATTCTTCAAGAGATGCACAATTATAATAGTCAATTTCGTATGCAATAGGGGAAAAGATGTTCATCACAATCCCCATGTCTGTCTGTTTCTATCAATTTCTTTCAAAATTAATGGAGAAATAAGCCGCGCTTGAGATAATGTCCAATATCTATTTTGATTTAACATGCCAACGCTAAATCTACAGCGGCTTGGTTCTTGAATAAAAATTAAGCTATTTCCTTCTCCGTCGGCAATTTTCCTTGCAACCTCAGCAAAAGACAGAGGAAGTCTTGCCTCGCACTTTTTTGAAAAAAAGATATCAAAGAAAACCCATCCAGGAGTTGACGTTACTACCCGTTCTGCAAAGACATTCGCCTGCGATTCATATATTAGGCACAGATTTTTTATGTCTGCTGTTATTGAATCAATGAATGTCTGGATATTCTTTTGAGAAGCATGCGACTCTGCACTCTTTTTTTGTGAAGGGCACTTGGTTGCTATTGTATCATTAATAACCTGAATATCGTATTCATTTAAATTATATAGCGATGCAACAAAGTCCGTAGCAATACTCTCTTGGAGTATGTTTCCACAATTAAGTTCTCTAAGTGCATGCAGACAAAATTCTTTTTGCTGACCAGAAAGGCAATCAAAGTGTATAACCGGAGCATTCTTGAAATCTTTAATGGAATATACCTTTCTGTTTACGCCGTATCTATTACTCGTCATTAGAGCATAGTATTTGAATAGATTAGATCTAAAAATAACGTAAAAATAAGCAAGCAATTCTTCTTTTTGGTCGCAACTTGCCAAGCTAATTCCATAAAAACTTCGAGAATAGATAAGATGTCTCTCATCAGAATACAGATTAACGCCTCCAGAAGTTGATTCATTCAATAAAATAAGCGGCGGGGAGTAAATACTTATATCCCGAGACCTAGCTATCTCACTAAAAGAATAGCTGTTAAACTCTTCAAGAATACCCGAGCGAATTCTTTCCCCAGATTTGAATTGGGCACAGCCTTTGTACAGATGTAACCCCATTACCTGGCGCAACTCCTGTAATTTTTCAATACGAGCATCTCTAACCGACGGTTCTCGGGCTGGAGCCTCTGTACCGTATCCTCGCTTGATGCTTAGGCCTTGAGAGTTGAGGTATTGCTCAAATGTTGTTTTTGAGTTTTTAACTATTTTTTCAATGACTTGAACATCTAGGGCTGTTCCCCGAAACCGCTTTTTTAGAATTTGCTCGTCCGCTTTTAACTCTGAAATGCTAATGACTGCCTGACTTGAGGCATCAAGCCTTAAGTTATGGTATACAACGATTGCCTGTTCTTTAAAGGCATTAAAGTATCTAAAAGTATTTGCGCCTTCTGGAAAATTATTTGTAGCGAAAAGCAGGCAAAAAGGTTCATGTACATCTTTCCAATATGAAGTTCCGACTAAATCAGTCCCATTGATTACTGCCTTCACTTGGGCATGTTCAAAGAAAGCGATACGGCTATAAGCTTCGCGAAACAATAGTTGCTCGGCAGGAAGGACAAAAGCTATCACACCACCTTCCCGTGCCCACTGCAAACTGCGCCAAAGAAATGGGTACACTGGATTCCCATTGGGATTGAAGCACTGGGCTGAAAGTTGATTCACTTTTAAATAATGAAGAATGTCAGGCCGTGAAACTTCTGCGCTTGCCTTTGTTGCATTGCGCATTATCTGAATTTTACTCTTTGAATTTTTTGTCCAGGGAGGATTGCCAATTACGATATCTACTTGGCCTCCAATATGTTCAGGCGTTCCTGAAGGCCCCAGCGAGCCAAGCTCCTCATCGCCCATATAGAATAAAATACTACCAATTAGTGGGTGGGAAAATCTAAGTTTTTCGACAGGTTCCGGTGCATTATCTAGGTCAATCGCGGCAAGGTAAAGGGCTAAGGTGCTCAAGCGCAGGGCATGCATATTGATGTCAAGCCCGCGCACCTGATTATAAAGAATACTACGAATGAGTTCAGTGTTGGGTTCCTTGCCTGCACTCACATTTTCTTGGACAAGTCGCTGTAAGGCTAGGACAAGAAAAACTCCTGCCCCTACAGCTGGATCTAGCACTTTTGCAGCAGGCCTTTGGTTCTCAGGTATTCCGTTAAACGCATGGTCAAGCACTGTTTCAGCTATATGACGAGGTGTGTAATGTACGCTGGTTTCTTTAGCCGAGTCCTTTTGAAAAGTGTGTGCAAAATCCTCATAAACTTCGCTAAGTAGCCCGACTGGAACGTGCTTGAAATCCAATAGACGAAGTAGGAGTAATTGCTTCTCTTGGCTACGTTCGCCATTTGCGAAAGAATTTAATATCGTAAAAAACTCTTGAGGGAAGGACGAAAAAAATTCTATATATTTGTTTTCTGAGCAAAAAAATTCTTTTGAAAATTCTATATCTAAGGGAAGCAAATCACCATTAAATGTCTTATCCTGCCATGCGCAAATTTTTGCTGCACTTTTTGCATCATAAAACATTTTAAAAAATTCATATTTACTTCTGCTAGGAGCTATTTCTTTAGGAGTTAAACCTCTGTCACATAAGAAACAAGTAAATAGAACACGCCCAAGTATAGATAGTATTATATTTATTCTGCGGTCATCTTCTTTCTTGCACTCTGTATATTCTTTTAGGCAGTCCAACCCCCTCAAAGATCTTGCTGAAGAAGAAAAAATAGTTAGTATTCTCTTCCGTAAGTTTGTATCTTGAAGTTTTTTATTTAACTGTTCCAGTTCAACAGGAATATTTCCCGTTGTTAAACTAAGAAGAAGTGCTTGTATATTGCTATTTTCTATAGTTATGTTGTGAGAATTGACTTCGTTCCCTCTAAAAAGGCATGGTTTAATATTGAGAGTTCCCGAACATATATATGCCACATAAGCATTGTGGCCTCGGCAGGCAAGAGTGTGGCATATATCTTCAATTGTTGAAGGCGCTAGCTGCTCCCATATAGTTGCTCGTACTATATATAGTACTGGTTTGTGCCCGTACTCAACGACTCCTACAACAGTAGAAAGAGTCTGATCTAATAAATCATGATATTGCAGGGGAGTCGTTTGTTTTGAATCAAAATAGACAAAACTATCTGGAATAGGGATAATATTTTGCCATAGCTGGCGGTCATCTGCTAAACCATTCATTTTCCCCTCCAGTATACTCTAGTACAATTAACCCAGTTTTTTGCAAAAGACTAGACTCTTTTACAGCAAATAAATTATTAAAGCAGGACATTATGGTAGATAACTAGCTGATTTTTAAAATTTGCATATAGAGATTTGAACTGTGTTTCCGGCCTACAAGCTGCATTTTCGCCCAAATTACTACACGTTTAGGAAGCTTCGCAACAAATGTGTACCCGGATTTATGTTGAAGGGCAGCCCCGCCAGAGTTGCGCCCCATAAAGTATGCCTTTGAAAAGTTGGTATTCCTGTGGCCGAGGAAGCACACGAATGAAGCGTGGTAGATTCACCGGAGAGCCGATTATAGGATCTAGCTGGAAGTTCAAGGCGTTGATCACTGCTGACAGAATGGTTCCTAGATGTCCTTATAGCGGGCGCGCCAACGCTGCCGCACAAAGGCACAAGCTCAGTAGCGGGGTAGGCGTTTGTCTGCCAGCAGCAAGAACATTGTTAGGCCTCAAGCAGAAACACCAAAGCCTCCGACCATCTTCCGATGATCGGGGGCTTTGGTGTAGTGTAAAATCACTAGAGAAATAAGATCGAGCACGGCGCCACAGATGAAGGCAAACGGCGCTAATATAAAGGCTGGGGATATCGCGCAGTTGGGTCCGCACACAACCTAACGCTGAAATTCGGATTTAGATTACGCTTACTTTCAATATTGAATTCATCGATATTAACGGCTCTTAGTTTCTTGTCCGCGCTGAGGAGGATGCATGAGCCACCCTGCCGGGGAAGTCCATTCCAAATATCATATACATCTTTTTCAGAAAATTTAAAAAGCACAGGGCATAAAGCCAAAAACATATCCAGATTTTCTTGCGTATCAAAGTAGCTGTTATTAGGATCACCTTTTGCCCTGTATTTCCGAATTGCCTCTATACACTGCCCATCTCTGGTCACCAGGCTTTCTTTTATACGAAATTCATAAGAACCCAATACATAGCCGATGCCGTCATAATTATTAAGCCAAACGGGGATAGAGCTGCCTGGGGCCAGTTTTTCATGGTAAACAGCAAGATACCCATTGTCGCGAATCTCTTGAAAGACAAGATACACGTCCATATTTTCTTCGGAATTATTTACAAATTCTGGCGTATATTTCTCACGATATGCAATTCCTGGAGATATATCACAAGCTGAAAGCATAATAGCTAATAAAAATATAAAAAATATTACCTTCACATTGCCCTCTTTAATTTTTACCACCCGCAGCCAACGAGCACCCTCCCAACTTACTGCCAACGATTTTATCATAACACTTTATTGTTTTGCTTAAAAAACGAGCCGCCCTGGAAGAGGCGGCTCGCTCTCATTTGT
>OKSH01003127.1_pt1 | contig 11026 bp, 4 predicted proteins | sample 1601231 | NCBI WGS metagenome assembly OKSH01 (sample SAMEA3541596, study PRJEB24748) | human gut metagenome | biome: human gut; feature: human-associated habitat; material: faeces | place: China | collected 2012 | reverse complement strand
TGTGTTTGTAGGCTGCTGCCGGACGTTCGGCTATGCGCTTGATTAGTGATCCTTCGAACGTGCCGGACAGTATTTCTTGTTCATGATCTAAAAAGACACGGGTACACTCCCGGATCAATAAACCGATGACGGAAGAACGCAGGTAGGCGATTTGCTCGTTGACATCATTGACAATCAGGAATGTTTTCCGGAGATGTTCCTGTCGCTCTTCGCTGAAATAGGTCATTAATAGTTCTTTGGTTTCTTCAGTGGTGAGAATCTTCAGCTTATATGCATCCTCAATATCCATCATCTGATAGCAAATATCGTCTGCCGCTTCCACTAAATAGACTAGTGGGTGGCGTGCATACTTCAAAGGATGCTCGTTGAGCAAGGTCAGTCCTAATTCAGTTGCTATTTTTTGGAAACTTTCTTCTTCGCTGACGAAGAATCCAAATTTCGATTTGGTTCCTGCAAGGCTCGATGAAAAGGGATATTTTACGATAGAAGCCAGAGTGGTATATGTCAGGACGAATCCGCCTTTGCGACGTCCTTCAAACTGATGTGTCAGTATTCGGAACGCATTTGCATTTCCTTCAAAATGTGTCAAATCTTCCCATTCCATCGGAGAAAGTTGCTCGCCGTTCGGCTGTTTTTCTTTCAGGCGAACTCCTTTCCCTTCAGAGAAAAAGGTAGAAATAGCCTTTTCACCTGAATGACCGAAAGGCGGATTCCCCAAATCGTGTGCCAGGCAAGCGGCCGAGACGATAGAACCGATCTCCGGCAGGAAAGAATCTTGAAGTTCCGGATGACGTTCCAGAAGTGCTTTGGCAACATCGTCCCCGAGTGAACGCCCAACGCTGGCTACTTCGAGACTGTGCGTAAGTCGGTTGTGTACAAAAACGCTGCCCGGAAGAGGGAATACTTGCGTCTTGTTCTGTAATCTGCGGAAAGGAGCCGAAAAAATAAGACGGTCATAGTCCCGTTGGAATTCGGATCGGTTTTCCTGTCGTTCTTCATGGAATTCTTCCATCCCGAAACGTTTCGCTGATATTAGTTGTTTCCAATTCATCATTTTATTTACGATTTAACGATTTGCGATTTGATGATTGATGAATGTGTCAATTGACAGTTGGTATATTAGTACCTTGCCTTATTAGCACATTATTTATTATTTAACTGCAAACTTAACTATTTTTCAGTTCAAAATGTGTATTTTCGCTTGTTAAATCTGCTGTCCGAGATATTTGTCGTTAAAGATAAAATAAGTTCGGGGTTTTGACTGGATCGGCGGTAGACTTGATCTGGATTAATCTTTTTACTTCTTATTTATATGAAAAAACAGGTTACAGCCTTTATCTGTATAATCGTTTTCAATTTTGAAGCCATATTCGCTTCTACTGATTTCTCTTTTAAAAGGTATCAGGTGGAAGACGGACTTTCGCACAATACGACTTGGTGTTCGATTCAAGATAGCTATGGCTTTTTGTGGATTGGCACAAGTGATGGACTGAATTGTTATGATGGTTGTGGCAACAGGGTGTATCGGAATGCTTTGAATAATAAATATTCTTTGGGTAATAATTTCGTCAGTTCCCTTTTGGAAGAAGGGGAAAATATCTGGGTAGGAACAAATTCGGGACTTTATATCTATGACCGTTCTACTGACCGCTTTTCTTATTTTAATGAAACAACACGGTATGGCGTATTTGTCAGTAGTGAGGTGAAGAAAATCATAAAAACTCAAAGCGGTTTGATTTGGATTGCTACGTTGGGGCAAGGTGTGTTTATTTATGAACCAGTGACAGGTGTGCTGACACAGAATAGTATTCATACTTCTTTTGTTTGGGATATCTGTCAGAGTGCAGATTCCCGTATTTATGTTTCTTCAATGCAGGAAGGACTATTTTGTTTTGATGAGAAGGGAACCTTTCTGCAAAATTATCCGGTTCTGTCAGATTCAAACATAGGCAGTCAGAGAATCAATTGTCTCTATAGTATTAAGAATGAAATATGGTTTGGCGTGGGTACTAATTTATTAGGTTGTTATCAGGAAGGAAGCCCGGATTTGAAAATTTATGATGCGTCTGCACAGAATTTCGGTGCTATTCTCTGTTTGATGGATTATAACGAAAAAGAATTGTTAGTTGGTACGGATAATGGACTGTATCTGTTCAATCGCGACCTTAAAACATTTCGTAGAGGCGATTCTCCCTTTGGCTTGCGGGCATTGGGCGATCCAACTGTTAATGCAATGATGTGGGATGCCGAAGGTACACTTTGGGTGATGACTAACTCCGGCGGAGTGAGTTACATGACTAAGCAATTGAAGCGTTTTGATTACTATTCCCTTATCTCATTATCAGGTACATTAGAGCTTGGCAGGGAGATCGGCCCTCTTTGTGAAGACCAGAATGGAAATATCTGGGTGGGAACCCGGAACGGGTTATGTTTTTTCAATACACAAATTCATTCACTTTCGGAGTATACTTTAAAGAATGTGGATGCGAGATATGACATTCGTAGCTTGCTGCTAGATGGCGACCGCCTTTGGATAGGAACCTATGCGGAAGGGTTGCATGTGCTAAACCTGAAAACTGGAGCAGTAAAGAGTTATGTCCATTCTCGCGATATTCCCTATACAATTTGTAGTAATGATGTCTTGAGTCTCTTTAAAGACCGAAAAGGAGATGTTTTTGTTGGAACAAGTTGGGGGTTATGTCGTTACAATTCGCAATTGGATAATTTTGTGACAATCATTCATGTCGGCTCTATGGCTTCTGTAACTGATATTTATGAGGATATGTACAATAGTCTTTGGGTTGCGACCTCAAATAGTGGTGTCTTTCGTTATAATACAGTGAACGATCGTTGGGAACATTTTGAACATATACGTGAAGATACAACAACTATTACCAGTAATTCTGTGATTACATTGTTTGAAGATATGAAAGGAACAATGTGGTTTGGAACCAATGGAGGAGGATTATGCTCATTCTCCAAAGATACGGAGACTTTCATTGACTTCGACCCGGAAAATACATTGTTGCCTAATAAGGTAATTTTCTCTATAGAACAGGATCGGACCGGTGATTTTTGGATTTCCTGTAATGCCGGATTATGCCGCATTAATCCCGTGTCTCAAAAGAACTTTCACTTATTTACCGTAAATGATGGTTTGCAAGGTAATCAGTTTACTGCACAGTCTTCATTGAGATCGTCCACAGGGAAGTTCTATTTTGGAGGAATCAATGGTTTCAATGTATTTGAACCGGGGCAGTTTACGGATAATACCTATCTTCCCCCTGTTTATGTTACTGATATTAGTTTCCCTTATTTGACAGATGAACAAGAAGTGAAACGGCTGCTTCGTTTAGATAAGCCCTTCTATAAAGCAGATAAGATCCAATTACCCTATACAAATAATAGTTTTACAGTACGTTTTGTAGCACTTAGTTATGAAGATCCACACAGAAATCGTTATACTTATATGTTGAAAGGTATTGATAAGGAGTGGATACATTCATCTAATAATACGGCCTCATACACCAATCTTCCAGCTGGGGAATATGAGTTTTTAGTTTGTGGCTCTAACAATGACCATCACTGGAATGAGAAAGCGGCTTCCTTATGGATTGTGATAACTCCGCCCTGGTGGCGGACTAGTGTCGCTTATTTTATGTATATACTATTATTTCTGTGTACAGCTTGCTATATTGGTTGGCGTTGGAATCTCTATGTCAAGCGTAAATATAAACGTCGTATGGAGGATTATCAGGTTGCCAAGGAAAAAGAGATGTATAAATCGAAAATCAATTTTTTTATCAATCTGGTACATGAAATACGTACTCCTCTTAGTCTGATTCGGCTCCCTCTGGAAAAGTTGAGGGAAGAGGAAAAAGAAGAAAGAAAAGAAAAATACCTTTCGGTGATGGATAAGAATGTAAATTATCTGTTGGGAATAACGAATCAGTTACTTGATTTTCAGAAGATGGAGAGTGGAGCATTGCAACTTAGCATGAAGGAGTGTAGTATTAATGCGTTGATGAGTGATATATTCAATCAGTTCAATGGTTCTGTAGATTTGCAAGGGTTAACAATCTGTCTTAGTTTACCTCCTGAAGAAATTAGTGTGATGATTGATTCGGAGAAAGTTAGTAAAATTTTGGTAAACTTGGTAGGAAATGCTATTAAATATGCAAAATCTCAAGTCGAGATGCGGCTAATATTATTGGGCGATAGGGTAAATATAATAGTGAGTGATGATGGCCCCGGAGTCCCTGAAGGTCAGCAAAATAAGATATTTCAGGCTTTCTATCAATTGCCGGATGATCCGGTGGCAACGTCTACAGGTACAGGGATTGGTTTGGCATTTGCCAAATCTTTGGCAGAAGCTCATCATGGAACTTTATCATTAGAAAATAGGATGGAAGGTGGTTCCTCATTTATATTGTCTTTGCCGTTGGAAACAGTAGTAACGGAAAGTATTCCGAATGAATTTGCTGAAATGCAGATGATAGATGTGGAAGGAAAAAAAATGCCGGATTCGGAGTTTGGAAATAAGAGATTCATTGTTTTGTTGGTGGAAGATAATGTCGAGTTATTAAATTTGACCAGAGAATCTCTAAGTGATTGGTTTAAAGTTTTTTCTGCCTGCAATGGAAAAGAAGCACTGGAAATACTTTCACGTGAGAGTATTGATGTCATTGTAAGTGATATTATGATGCCCGAAATGAATGGTCTTGAACTATGCAACTATATAAAATCAGATCTAGTTTACTCTCATATTCCCGTTATCTTGTTGACAGCGAAGACAACGTTAGACTCAAAAGCGGAAGGTTTTGAAAATGGTGCTGATGCATATATTGAGAAACCATTCTCTATTAAGCAGCTCCATAAACAAATCGAAAACTTATTAAAACTGCGACTGGCCTTCCATAAGTTGATGATTAATCTTTCTGGAAGTCCGGCTTCTTCATTGGCGGATTTTGCTCTTTCACAAAAAGATGTAGAATTTATAGAGAGGGTAAATACGGTTTTGTCGGAACTGCTTGCTGATGAGAGTTGCTCGATAGATTTGTTAGCAGAGCAGATGAATATGAGTCGTTCTAATTTTTCCCGGAAGATAAAGGCTCTGTCTGGTATGCCGCCTCATGATTATATAAAGAACTTTCGGTTGAATAAGTCGACTGAACTAATCATGAGTGGTATACGAATAGCTGAAGTTGCCGAACAGTTAGGGTTTACTACTTCTTCGTATTTTGCAAAGTGTTTTAAAGAAAAGTTTGGGGTATTACCGAAAGATTATAAAGGATAACAGCTAGTTCCTATCACTCGTGGGGGTGCCAGACGGCTTTTGAAGCAGGGTGCTTTCCTTTTGGGGGATTCCTAAAATGGGAATTCCATTTTCATCCCATTCTATCTTTTGTATGCGTGTTGTCCGACCGTCCAAAACGAACATGTCACGAAGGGCGTTTCGAGCGTGGTAAAGTATATACCATTCTTTCTTGTCGGGTGAAGGTATGAAACACAGGCTACCGGGGCCATACACATGATTCTCTGGTGCTTGTTTGAATACAGGTTCCAGAGATTTCTTCCATGAATTCGGGTTGAGAAGATCGCTGTTAGCATCAGCTGTTAATAACCCTACACAATAATAAGGTGTCCAGTTACCGCTTGCAGAGTAATATATTAATAATTTGTCTTTGTTTTTGGAACGGAAAAATTGTGGAGCTTCATTCACATGAATAGGATAACCGGTTTTATTGCCATCTACACTGATCCATTGACATTCCCATTCGTATTCAGGTTTGGATATTAATATACGGTCTGAGGCTAGTGTCCATGGATTTTTCATTTCAGCGATATAGATACATTGGGTTTCTTGATAAATTCTTCTGGTTTCCCATCCGCACCAGATTAGATAACGTTTGCCATTATGCTCGAAAGGATTAGCATGAATAGCCAAGTTATTATTTTTATCGGTCGATATTCTTCCTTTCATGACAAACTCTCCTTTCATGGGATCGGGAGATTCATTTTCTAGCACATATATCTGACGATTGTCTATATTACCATCATCAGCAGCGCAATAGATATACCATTTATTGTCCATATAGTGTATCTCTGGTCCCCAAAGATGAGATATACCCGAGCCATTTTGGGGCGAATATACGTTTTTTTTTGCTGCTTCTGCCAGTTGTGTAATATCATCAGTTTCCCATAATATGATACAGTCTGCTAAACTTTGAGTATAGTAATATTTTCCTTCATGAAAGATGGCCCATGGTTCGGATCCTCCACCTATGACAGGATTTGTATAGAAAAGTGTAGAGTCAATGCCTGTTTGTTTATCAGTCTTTTTGCTTTGGCATGATAGACAAACAATAAGCAATATTAAAAATAAGCAATTTTGAAATTTCATAGTGCTTTCTTTGCTAAGATACTTGCAAAGAAAGCACAAATTATTTAATTCTGGAGCTGTTTGATTAGTTTTTATTGTTTGTTAGTTAGGAATTAGCCTATAATTAATACCCTCCTTTCTATATTTGTAATCAATAAACCTTTGGAACCATTGGCTATTAAATCTTATATTAACTAAATTTATTATTATGATGAACAGGAAAGGAAAAAGAATGAATGTTGTTAAGGCATTTTGTTTATTTACTTTGCTTGGGTGCTTCATTGGCTGTAAAGACGATGAAAAGAAGAAAGAGCAATCTTTTAATAACGATTTGCCTATTGAAATTGTGGGTTTTGAACCTCAAGAAGTTACTTCGCGCACGCAACTCCTTATCTATGGAAAAAATTTCGGAGATGACCCCTCTTTGATTCACTTGAAATTAGGAGGTGTGGATACAAAAGTGGTGGGTTGCAACAATGAATGTCTATATTGTATGGTTCCTCGTAATTCGAATAAGGGAACTATCGAGATTTCTATTGGTGATCAGACCGCTATGGCTAACGATCGATTTACTTATATCTCGAATACACAGGTTACTACATTGTGTGGCTATGTAGACGAGACTGGACGTTATGAAGTAAAAGACGGTTCGTTCGACGAATGTGGCTTGAATTGCCCGGCTTGGTTAAGTATTGATCCTCAAAATCCGAACCATATTTATATGATCGAAGAGGCGAATAGTATCCGTTTGATAGATGTGGAAGCGAAAAAAATGTCTACTGTTATAACGGTGGGGCAGATGAATATAACGAGTCCGCGTACTTTGAGTTGGAGTCTGACCGGTGATACTCTATTTGTGAATAACTGGGCAGATTGGGAAGCAGCTCCGATTTCTATTGTTATGCTTTTGAGAAAAGAAGAATTTAAGAAGCCACATGTACTTCTTTCTGGTCGTAATCATATTATTGCGGCAATTACCCATCCAAAAACTGGTGATATATACTTTACTCAAGAATCTGATGGTGGCGTTTATCAGTATAGTATATCAACGGGAGAGGTGGAACTAATGTTTACGGTAGGAGGATCTTGGATATGGATATATCCTTATTTTCATCCGTCGGGCGACTTTGCTTATATCCTTCGGCCGCGTGAAGGTACTATTTTAAAATCTAAGTTTGATAAAGAAACCAATCAGTTGGAAGCTCCCTCTGTTTTTGCGGGAAACTGGAATTGGGGGCATAGAGAAGGGGTAGGAACCAATGCTAATATGGGAGTTTTGTGGCAAGGAGCTTTTGTGAAAAATGAGGAATATGCGAATCAACATAAGGAGGACATATATGACTTTTATGTAGCTGACGGAGAGTTGTGGGGCACACATCCGGGTGATTTGATATGGCGGGTCACTCCTACAGCTGAAGTTATCCGCTATGCCGGTCGTGGAAGCACGGCCATGGATGGTAACCATTGGGGCTATGTGGACGGTGATTTGCTTAAGGAAGTTCGGTTCAATGGTCCGCACAGTATTGCATTCGATGAAGAAAATAAAATCTTTTATATAGGTGATCAGTATAACCACCGTATTCGTCAGATTATTGTTGAATAATAAAATATCCTGTAAATTATGAAACAAAAACTATGGGCTATCATAGCTTTTCTATATTGTTTTATGTTAGGAATAACTGCCCAGCAGAATAACCAAAAACAAATTGTGGTGTCCGGTGTAGTGACCGATGCCAATAATGAACCGTTGATTGGTGCTAATGTGACGGTAAAGAATGTGCCGGGATTAGGTGCTATCACTAATATTGATGGAAAATATACCATTAAGATGCAACCCTACAACCGCTTGGTGTTCTCCTACATCGGTTATGAGACTCAAGAGATTTTAGTGAAAGAGGAACATACTGTCAATGTGGTGATGAAAGAGAATAAGGAGACAGCCTTGGATGAGGTAGTCATCACTGCTACCGGTGCACAGAAGAAGTTGACAGTGACGGGTGCAGTTACTACCGTCAATGTAGACCGGTTGAAGGCGTCACCTTCGGGTAGCATTTCCAACTCACTGGCAGGAAACGTAGCGGGTGTGATAGCCCGTCAGACTACTGGTCAGCCGGGAAAGAATGTTTCTGAATTTTGGATTCGCGGTATCTCTACCTTTGGGGCCGGGGCAGGTGCATTAGTTTTGGTGGACGGATTTGAACGTGACATGAATGAACTGAACTACGAAGATATTGAATCGTTCACCGTGTTGAAAGATGCTTCCGAAACTGCCATTTACGGTTCGCGCGGTGCTAACGGTGTGGTATTGATTACCACTCGCCGTGGTAAGGTAGACAAAATTACCATTGATGCCAAGGTAGAGACCATGTACAACACCCGTACTTTTACGCCTGACTTTGTGGATGGCATTACCTACGCCTATATGGCGAACGAGGCACGCCGTACGCGCAATCTCGATCCTATCTACACCGGCAACGAGCTGAAAATCTTGAAACAGGGTCTCGACCCCGACTTGTTACCCAATGTAGACTGGATGGACGAATTGCTGAAGAAAGGCGCTATGAGTTATCGTGCCTCGTTGAATTTGAGTGGTGGTGGACAGAATGCACGCTATTTCGTTTCTGCCAGTTATCTCGATGAAGGCGGTATGTATAAGGTGGACAAGTCTTTGAAAGACTATAACACCAACAGTAACGCCAAACGTTGGAACTATCGTATGAATGTAAACCTGAATATCACTAAAACAACTTTAATACAGGTAGGGATTTCTGGCCATTTAGATAAGCAGAACCGTCCAGGACAAGCGGACAATGTATGGGAAGCAATCGTGGGACAAAATCCTATCAGCATTCCTTTAATATACTCCAATGGAAAAATTCCAGCAACCGGAAAAGAAGATAACCGTTTGAGTCCGTGGATGAATGCCACACAAACCGGATATCAAGAATACTGGAAAAATAAAATGCAAACCAATATTAGTCTAGAGCAAAAGCTAGACTTTATCACTAAAGGATTGAGATTTCTTTGGAGATTTGGGTTTGATACTGAAAACCAAAATACAAATATGAGAATCAAACGACCAGAAATATCGATAGCGGAAGCTCGTCGCGACCGAAATGGAGACTTGGTTATGAAACATCTTGCAGACGAAATCATTATGTATCAAACTTCCAGTAATGATGGTAACCGAAAAGAAAATATGGAAGCAGAACTTCATTACGACCGAAATTTCAAGAGCATACACCAAATTGGAGCGACTCTGAAATATAGTCAAAGCGAAGAAGCCCAGACACAAAATGTGGGCGGAGATATCATGAGAGCGATCTCTAAACGTAATCAAGGTCTTTCCGGACGGCTAACTTACGGTTTGCTTGGCCGCTATTTCGCTGAATTCAACTTTGGATATACTGGTTCTGAGAACTTTAGCCATGGTAACCAGTTCGGTTTCTTCCCAGCTGTTTCCTGTGGATGGAACATTGCCGAAGAAAAGTTTATGAAGAAACATATACCGTGGATAGATATGTTCAAAATCCGTTATTCTTATGGTGAGGTTGGCAATGACCGGGTAGGTCCTCCAAATAATCCTGTGAGATTTCCTTACCTAACTAATTTTGGTGATTATAACGAATGGAGCTATGGTGATTTTGGGAATGAAAATAAATACTCCGGCTACCATTATTCACAAGTTGCATCTCCAGGTTTAAGTTGGGAAATTGCTAAAAAACACAATTTAGGATTGGATGTTTCTGTTCTAAATGGCAAATTCTCACTAACAGTTGATTTCTTCAAAGATACGCGAGAGGAAATTTTTCTAAGACGCGAATATCTGCCCCAAATTATCGGCTTAACAAGTAAACCATGGGCAAACGTAGGGAAAATGCAATCAATAGGTGCTGACGGAAGTCTTGTATTCCGCCATAAATTTGGCGAGTTCAACCTTACCGTACGTAGTAATATGACATTAACTAAAAATGAGATATTAGACTATGATGAAGAAGCAAATGCTTATCCATATAAAATGATAAGTGGATTCCGTTATGAACAAGCACGTGGATTAATTGCTGAGGGTCTGTTCAAAGATTATGATGAGATTCGCGTGAGTCCCCGTCAACAATTCGGTGATTACGCTCCAGGCGACATCAAATACAAAGATGTCAATGGTGATGGTGTTATTACAGATCTTGATGAAGTACCTATCGGAGCCACTAAAGTTCCTAACGCTATCTACGGACTCGGTCTATCACTTCAATGGAGAAATTTCGATATTAATGTACACTTTCAAGGAGCCGGAAAATCTGCTTATATGCTCAATGGTCCTGCCATACATGCATTCAGTAATGGAGCATGGGGAAATATCCTCACAGATTTGGAAAATCCTCAAAATCGTTGGATTGCGAAAGAAATCTCAGGTACACCAGATACTGAAAATATTCATGCCAAATATCCACGCTTAAGCTATGGAGGACAAAGTAATAATTACCGTAGCTCTACCTTTTGGCTAGCTAACGGCTCTTACATACGATTCAAAACTTTAGAAATAGGGTATGCTGGCGGCTACTGTTGTCAATATCTTGCTCGATTATATCTTTATCTTTATTTTTGAGTGGGGATTGTTCGGTGCTGCTATCGCTACTGATTTGGGAG
>OKSH01003126.1_pt1 | contig 11029 bp, 6 predicted proteins | sample 1601231 | NCBI WGS metagenome assembly OKSH01 (sample SAMEA3541596, study PRJEB24748) | human gut metagenome | biome: human gut; feature: human-associated habitat; material: faeces | place: China | collected 2012 | reverse complement strand
CCTGCATCTGTTTCACGTAGCGCAACGGTCATTTCAAGGTCAGTACGTCACTTCGGAAGAAGTGCTCGAAAGCCTTCGGCATAAACATCCCGTAGTAGAAAAGATTCTGGAACACCGCGGACTGAAGAAACTGCTAGGAACTTATATCGATGCACTTCCCCAACTGATCAACCCGCGCACGGGACGAGTACACACGTCTTTCAACCAGACCGTCACCTCTACCGGACGCCTCAGCTCCAGTAACCCGAATCTGCAGAATATTCCTATCCGCGACGAGAACGGCAAGGAAATCCGCAAGGCATTTATCCCTGACGAAGGCTGCCTGTTCTTCTCTGCCGACTATTCGCAGATAGAACTTCGTATCATGGCACATCTCAGCGAAGACAAGAATATGATCGACGCCTTCCTCAGCAATCATGATATCCACGCAGCTACAGCTGCCAAAATATATAAGATCGACCTGAAAGACGTAGACTCCGATATGCGACGCAAAGCGAAAACCGCCAACTTCGGTATCATCTACGGCATCTCCGTATTTGGCCTTGCAGAGCGAATGAACGTAGACCGGAAGGAAGCCAAAGAACTGATCGACGGCTATTTCGAAACTTATCCAAGCGTGAAAGCCTATATGGAGAAGAGTATCCAGATAGCTCAGGAGAAAGGGTATGTAGAAACGATTTTCCACCGGAAACGCTTCTTGCCGGACATTAACTCACGAAACGCCGTTGTACGCGGCTATGCCGAGCGAAACGCCATCAACGCACCGATTCAGGGAAGCGCCGCAGATATCATAAAGGTAGCAATGGCACGCATTTATCAGCGATTCCAGACAGAAGGCATACAAGCTAAAATGATATTGCAAGTACACGATGAATTGAACTTCAGCGTGCCCGTCAACGAAAAAGAACGTGTAGAAGAGATCGTTATTGAGGAAATGGAACACGCTTACCGTATGCACGTTCCCTTGAAAGCAGATTGCGGCTGGGGCAAGAACTGGCTCGAAGCACACTAAAACAAGGTTTATCCTGCCATAACAAAACAGGATAAATCAGCTAAATAATGGAGAGGATGAGTTATAACATTATTTAACCCACTATCCAGAAAGCTAGGAAAAAGATCACTTCCCCAACGAAGTGTTTCATTCTATATCCGGCAGGTTGACTGCCGGATATTTTTTTGTCACCAATCTTGGCAAAAAGCAACCTATCCTCCGCCCCACCCATTGACATTTTGACAATATTTCATCTTCTAAAATGCATAAATACCAAATTAATATGTAGATTTGCAGCGTAAAACCAATACATTTGATAGACAAATGAAAGTATAACTCAAAACTTAAATAGCCATGAAAGCAAAAGTATCTTTAAAAATGTTCGTTTTATCTGCAGCTCTTCTTGTTGTATCGCTTGCTACTTCTGCACGTAGCTACGACAATCAATTGATTTATAATCCAATCGAAGAGAATGGTATGACAGTAGGACAGACCGTTTACAAAATGGACGGAAACACACTTGCCAACTACATGAAGTACAACTACAAGTACGATGACAATAAACGTATGATTGAAAGCGAAGCCTTAAAGTGGAATAACAACAAGGACGAATGGGAAAAAGACCTACGCATCAACTATACGTATGAAGGCAAGACCGTTACTACCAATTATTATAAATGGAACGCTAAAAAACAAGCCTATATACTGGTACCCGAAATGACTGTTACGATGGATAATACAAATATGTAACAAAAACTCTCTCTCATTCTAATATTCTAACAAAAAAGATACGCCGCTTCTGCTGAAGAAGTGGCGTATTGCAATTTATAAGGTCTACATTACAAAACAAAAAAACGCTCTTGCAGTTCTTTCAGATAACTTCGAGAAATCATCAGATCGTTTTTATCGTGAAAAGGCGGATAGAGTTGACAACACTTACCATCAACCATTGCCAAATAATTAACATTTACAATAGCCGATTGGCTAATCTGCACAAAAGCTTGTGAATAACTGATAATATCTTCTGCTTTTGTATTCCGCTTCAAATTCAGGCGAGTCTGATTGAACAAGACTACCTGCCATTGACGTTTGTCTTTCAGATACTCAAAAAAGCCGATTTCTTCCAGGCGTAAAAGCTTGAAACCCGTCACTGTGCTAATCATAAACATGCCTTGTTGTGGCATTAATGCACTGATAGAAGAGGCAAAAGAAGGCAAAAGAGGAAGCGCAGCAGAGGTCATTGCCTTCCGGTAACGCTCCATAATCACTTTCAGGTCTTCCGCCTCAAAAGGCTTTAACAGGAAGTCGAAAGCCGACTCACGCAATGCCTGAAGCAAGTATTTATCATAAGAGGTGTAAAACACCACCTTCATATCCCACAAAATATCCTCTCTAATTTCACTTAGCAGGTTAAGCCCCAATGTATCCGGAAGCTCCACATCGAGAAACAATAAATCCGGATGCAACTCCATAATCATCTTTTTACCCTTTGCACCATTCCCTGCAATTCCTTTTACTTCAAATTCACGATAGGGCTCTAACTCGCGGCGCAAAGCATCAATCGCTGTACGTTCATCGTCAACGATGACTACCTTATACTTTTCTTCTGTCTCCATCATAAATCATAAGAAAAACGAAACGGGATATATACCGACACTTCCGTACCGGTTTGTCCATCGCTTCTGTTGGTTATATTAAAACGTATTTTATCACTCTTGTTCTTTGTATTCAGTAATTGAATGGTCTGATACAACACTTTCAATCCTGTACCAGTACCCTGTGTGGCGGAAACTACCTGCGGGAGATACCCGCGTCCGTTGTCGGTAACCGTTATACGAATCCCATTTGTTTCACGGGAAACATATACACTTAGTTCCTTTTTTCCGTCCTTTCCCGCCAGTCCATGCTTAATCGCATTTTCTACCGGAATTTGTACAATCATAGAAGGAATCATGATGCGGGTTGCATCCAATCCGTCCTCCACTGTGACCGTCGCTACAAAATCCTCCCCCACACGTCCACGCTCCAATTCGATGTATGTACGCACGAAATCCAGTTCGTCTTGCAAAGATACACTCAACTTCTCGGTCAGTTCGAGGCTCCGACGAAGATACTTCACCAGCTCCATCAGATTATGTTTCACTTCTTCCGAGCCGTTAAACTGGTTGATTTCACGTCCCAATACATTAAAAGTGAAATGAGGAGAAATACGGCTCCGCAAGTTCTCCATGCGAACCCGGTTGATTTGCTGGAAGAAACGCTGACGAAGAAACTCCCTCTTTTTACGCATATACCAGACCACCACCACTACTCCCGCCACAAGCAGCACGCAGACAAGCACCCAGATAAATACGCTCAATTTGAGCACCCTCATCTCTCCTGCCTGTCGCTGAATCTGCATTTCTTTACGAAGCACGATTGTATCTTGCCGGTAGCGCATATCCAGTTCGGCAACACGCATCTGTACTCGTTCGCTACGAATAGAATCATCCAGATGACAATCGCGTTTCAGATACTCATAGGCATGACGGTAATCACCAATCTGTTCAAAATAATGTTGTAGATACTGATTGCGTATAGTCAGCATATTGGCGTCAAGATGACCGACAGGAGCAGTCCGGGCAATCATTGTTTTCGCTTGAGCTATATTTCCTTTCTTCAATGCCAGTTCAATCATCTGGGTTTCGATGTAATGTACGGCCGAGTTATGCTGTATATCGGAGAAGAATCGATAACTCTCGTCCAGACAGACCTGTGCGGAGTCCAGTTTGTCAGTCAACAGGTACAGTTCTCCCAGGTTTACTTTGATAAAATTCTGTTCAAACACCATCTGCGGATAAGAAGAGACGAGCACATTGGCCCTGCGCATATATTTCAAGGCTTCTTGATAGTCTTTCCGGTAATAATAATGATTACCGCGATTGTTGAGATAAGTCCATCGTTCGCTCACGTTCATCTCATCGAAATACTGTCCGGCCAATTCATAGTAATGATTGGATAAATCGAAATCCCGCAGCTCCATATAGGTTTGCCCTAATCCGTAGTAGACAGGGAATTTCGCGTGCTCGGACAAGTTTAGCGAATCACAGAGAAACAGGGCACGACGATAATACGAAGCAGTGTGTGCCAAGTCACTGCGATGCAGGTAGGCATCAGCAGTATTGATACAAATATCCGGGAGCAGGTGTAGTTTCTTTCCTTTCAGGCGATATTCGTAGGCTTTCTTATAGTCGGTAATTGCAGAATCAGGGCGGTTCAGTTGCATCCACACGTTGCCTTCGATATTATAAACATCGGATAATACATCATTCCATTGGGGAGATTGGAGAGATTGGGAAGCATTGCGGGAAAATTCCTTTACCCGACGGTTGTAATAGAGTATAGAATCAAAATCGGAAGAGACAAAGAATGTTTTCCCATAAAGGGCAAGCAGACGATAGTAGACCTGGGAATCTTGCGCCTGTGTCAGTGCGTCAAGCACCTGTGAGCGGGAATAATGCACATTGGAAAACAAAGAATCCTGTATACGAACTTCCAGAGAATCAACCAACACCTGTTCGCACGAAGAGTTATTGCGGTATCTATCAGCATATCCGCAACTCAACAACATCAACAACCCCAACAGTCCAAATAGTTTCATAGCAGTCTTCCGATTCATCAGTCCCCTTATTCATGTCATGTTTTGAATGTGACAAAAATACATTATTTATCCTGAATCCCAGCGAATTTTATTATTTTTTTTAATACCTTTGTGCCCATATAAATATGAGTAACTGACCTAATGAGTCCACTGAACTTCACCCACATTTTGACACAGGCAGTCGATGAGCTATCGGAAAGCGAATCTTATAAAGGACTGTTTCATCAGCACAAAGATGGCGAACCACTGCCCTCTGCTAAAGTCTTGTATGAAATTATTGAGCTTTCACGCTCCATTCTCTTCCCCGGATATTACGGAAATTCTACTATTAACAGCCGGACAATTAATTATCACATCGGCGTCAACATTGAAAAATTGTTTGATTTACTTTGTGAGCAAATCCTGGCCGGATTGTGTTTTAGCACTTCCATAGAGGGGAAATGCAACGTCTGCTCCGACTCGAAACGGGAAGAGGCTGCACGTCTTGCTGCTAAATTCATCAGTAAGCTACCTGCCATGAGAAGAATATTGGCAACCGATGTGGAAGCCGCCTATAACGGCGATCCGGCTGCCGAAAGTTATGGAGAGGTAATTTTCTGCTATCCGGCCATTAAAGCGATCAGCAATTACCGTATCGCGCATGAACTGCTGGAACTGGGTGTTCCTTTGATTCCCCGCATCATCACGGAGATGGCGCATAGCGAAACGGGAATTGATATCCATCCGGCCGCAAAGATTGGCACTCACTTCACTATCGACCACGGTACGGGTGTCGTTATCGGTGCCACGAGTATTATCGGAAATAACGTCAAGCTATATCAGGGCGTCACACTGGGAGCCAAGAGTTTCCCGCTGGATGCCGACGGAAAACCAATCAAGGGAATCCCCCGCCATCCGATCCTGGAAGACAATGTGATTGTTTATTCCAATGCTACTATTTTGGGAAGAATCACCATCGGACGTGACGCAACCGTAGGCGGTAATATCTGGGTAACGGAGAATGTTCCTGCAGGAGCAAGAATCGTACAAACTAAAGCAAAAAAATAAAATCAAAAGAATCTATATGAGCGAACAATTCGAGATGATAGCCAAGACTTTCCAGGGACTGGAAGAGATACTTGCAGAAGAACTGACAGCATTAGGAGCCAACGACATTCAAATAGGACGCCGCATGGTTTCATTCACAGGAGATAAACGTATGATGTATAAGGCGAATTTTTGCCTTCGCACCGCCATCCGTATCCTGAAACCAATTAAAAACTTTACAGCCAAAGATGCCGATGAGGTTTATAATCAAATACAGGCTATTCCATGGGAAGAATATCTCGATGTGAACAAGACGTTCGCTATCGATGCAGTAGTATTCAGCGATGAGTTCCGCCATTCGAAATTCGTTTCGTATAAGGTGAAAGATGCGATTGTGGATTATTTCCGTGATAAAACAGGAAAACGTCCGTCGGTACGTATCAACAATCCGGATGTACTTCTGAATATTCATATTGCACAGACTACCTGTACGTTGTCTTTGGACTCGTCCGGAGAATCACTTCACCGTCGCGGTTATCGCCAGGAAGCAGTAGAAGCCCCGTTAAATGAGGTATTGGCTGCCGGCATGATTCTAATGACCGGATGGCGCGGAGAGTGTGATTTGATCGACCCGATGTGTGGTTCGGGTACTATCCCTGTTGAAGCGGCACTGATTGCTAAGAATATCGCTCCGGGAGTATTCCGTAAAGGGTTTGCTTTTGAGAAATGGGTAGATTTCGATGCGGATATGTTCGATGAGATTTACAATGATGACAGTCAGGAGCGCGAATTTGCTCATAAGATTTACGGATACGATAACAATCCGAAAGCTAATGAGATTGCGACTCATAATATAAAAGCTGCCGGTGTATCGAAAGACATCGTGTTGAAGCTGCAGCCGTTCCAGCAGTTTGAACAGCCGCAGGAGAAGTCGATTATCATCACTAACCCGCCATACGGTGAACGTATTTCCACTAATGATTTGCTTGGACTTTATCAGATGATCGGTGAACGTCTGAAACATGCGTTTGTAGGAAATGAAGCATGGGTGCTTTCTTATCGGGAAGAGTGTTTCGATCAGATTGGTTTGAAAGCAAGTCAGAAAGTTCCTTTGTTCAATGGACCGTTGGAGTGTGAGTTCCGCAAATATGAGATTTTTGACGGAAAATACAAAGAGTTCAAGAGCCAGGAAGAGGGAGAAGAAAAGAAAGAGGCTGAAGGAGAACAGACTCCAAGATTCAGAGAAAAAAAAGAATTTAAGCCACGCCGCGAAGGTGAATTCAAACCGCGTCGGGATGGTGAATCCAGACCTCGCAGAGAGGGAGAATACAAGCCACGCAGAGAAGGTGGTGAGTTCAAAGGTGGCGATGGAAGAGATAGAAAGCCGCGGGGAGAGTTTCGTGGAGGAAGAGATTCAAGAGGGCCAAGAGAATTTAGGGGGAACCGGGAGCCGAGGATTCCGAAGAAGGAAGAGGAATAGGCTAAGATTCAATAGTTAATGACTTATTTCAGCAATCATTAACTCACAGAATAAATAGTTCAAGGTCGCAAATTGCGATCTTGAACCCCAAAATAACCATATTAATCAACAGTCATAGACAGTAAGCTGCCAGTTAAACGAAATATGAATGATTTAATCATAGTAGAAAACAAGATATATGAGATCAGAGGGCAGAAAGTTATGCTTGACTTTGATTTGGCGGAAATGTATGAGATTGAAACAAAATATCTCAAGCAAATGGTAAGAAGAAATATAGAACGATTTCCAGCCGATTTCATGTTCCAATTATCAAACGAGGAAGTTAACTATCTGGAAATCAGTTTGAGGTTGCAAATTGCAACCTCAAACAAGGGCGGTAACCGATATGCACCTTTTGCTTTTACCGAACAAGGTGTCGCCATGCTCTCCGGAGTACTTCGAAGCCCTAAAGCCATCGAAGTCAACATCAACATCATGCGAGCCTTTGTCCACATGCGCCAGTACCTGCTCTCCCATGCTCCAAAACAGGAATTGGAAGAATTGAGGAAAAGGATTGAATACTTGGAAGAGGACATATCCTCCGACAGAGAAAGCTACGAAAAGCAATTTGACGAATTATTCTCTGCTTTCGCCAAGTTGAGTGCTGCCATTCAAATAAAGCAGACTCCCTTGGACAGAGTAAAAATAGAAGGATTTAAAAACAAATAATAAAGAAAAGAGCAATGAGTAAAATTGGAAAAAGAGCCATGCTTTTATTGTTGGCACTACCAATCGGATTCAATGTTATGGCACAAGAAACCAAAAAGCCGACACTGGAAGAATTGATTCCGGGTGGCGAAAGTTACCGCTATGCAGACAACCTGTACGGACTGCAATGGTGGGGTGACGAATGTATCAAGCCGGGTGTAGATACCCTTTATTCTATCCACCCCAAAACGGGAAAGGAAACAATGGTTATCACTCGTGAACAGATCAACAAAGTGCTTGAAGAGAACAAAGCAGGAAAGTTATCACACCTGTATTCCGTCAGTTTCCCATGGGCCGATAAGCCACAAATGCTATTCAAGATAGCAGGAAAGTTCATTGTATATGATTTCAAGAGCAATCAAGTTGTCAGCACTCTCAAACCCAAAGACGGAGCAGATAATGAAGACTATTGCGCAGCCAGTGGAAACGTGGCATACACGATAGGTAACAATCTGTATGTAAACGAGAAAGCGGTAACCAATGAACCCGAAGGCATCGTTTGCGGACAGACTGTACACCGGAATGAATTTGGTATCAACAAAGGCACTTTCTGGAGCCCGAAAGGTAACCTGCTCGCTTTCTACCGTATGGACGAGAGCATGGTGACACAATACCCGCTTGTAGACATCACTGCACGCGTAGGCGAAGTGAACAATGTACGTTATCCGATGGCAGGCATGACGAGCCATCAGGTAAAAGTAGGCATTTACAACCCTGCTACCGGTAAAAGCATTTATCTGAACGCAGGTGATCCCACAGACCGTTATTTCACCAATATCAGCTGGTCACCGGATGAAAAAAGCCTCTACCTGATTGAAGTAAACCGTGACCAGAACCACGCCAAACTTTGCCGGTACAACGCAGAAACAGGAGAGCCGATGGGCGTTCTCTACGAAGAAATGCATCCTAAATACGTGGAGCCACAAAACGCAATCATATTTTTGCCGTGGGACCCTACCAAATTCATCTATCAAAGTCAGCGTGACGGCTACAACCATCTTTATCTCTTTGATGCCGATGCAGCCAACATGAAAGGTGAAACTTATAACAGTGCCAACGGTGGTACTTATTTCCAGGCCGGCAAAGTCAAACAACTGACCAAAGGCAACTGGCTGGTCAGCGACGTCCTAGGATTCAACACAAAGCGTAAAGAAGTCATCTTCACAGCCGTAGAAGGCTTGAGAAGCGGACATTTCGCTGTAAACGTGAGCAATGGAAAGATAAGCCAACCGTTCGAGAACTGCAAAGAAAGCGAACATAGCGGCATGCTTAACGCTTCCGGCACTTATCTTATCGACCGTTATTCAACAAAAGACCAGCCTCGCATCATCAACCTGGTAGACACCAAAAACTTCAAAGAAACAGCCAATCTGCTGACTGCTGAAAGCCCTTACGAAGGCTACCAAATGCCAAGCATCGAAACCGGAACAATCAAAGCGGCAGACGGCACCACCGACCTGCATTATCGCCTGATGAAACCGGCCAACTTTGACCCGGCCAAGAAATATCCCGTCATCGTATACGTCTACGGAGGTCCTCACGCGCAATGCGTCACCGGAGGATGGCAAAACGGCGCACGCGGATGGGACACATACATGGCAGGTAAAGGCTATATCATGTTCACCCTCGACAACCGCGGCAGTGCCAACCGTGGACTGGAATTCGAAAACGCCACCTTCCGCCGCCTCGGCATCGAAGAAGGCAAAGACCAGGTGAAAGGCATTGAATTTCTGAAGTCCCTCCCCTACATAGACGGAAACCGCATCGGTGTACACGGATGGAGCTTCGGAGGACACATGACTACCGCCCTGATGCTTCGTTACCCGGAAATATTCAAAGTAGGCGTTGCCGGAGGCCCGGTAATCGACTGGGGCTATTATGAAGTGATGTACGGCGAACGCTATATGGATACACCGGAAAGCAATCCGGAAGGCTACAAAGAATGTAATCTGAAAAACCTTGCCGGCCAACTGAAAGGTCACCTATTGATTATTCACGACGACCACGACGACACCTGCGTGCCACAGCACACCCTGTCGTTCATGAAAGCCTGTGTAGATGCCCGCACTTATCCCGACCTGTTTATCTACCCGTGCCACAAGCACAACGTAGCAGGACGCGACCGTGTACATCTGCATGAGAAAATCACCCGGTACTTTGAGCAGAACTTATAAAACTGACAAAGACACCACCGTATCCATACAAATCATAGATAACAGTATAAATCCATAACAATACAAAGATGAAGATATTATTACTAGGCTCGGGCGGCCGCGAACATGCACTGGCATGGAAAATTGCCCAAAGTCCGAAAGTTGAAAAACTATACATTGCTCCGGGAAATGCCGGAACAACTGCCGTAGGCGAGAATGTCAACATCAAAGCAACCGATTTTGAAGCAATCAGTGCTTTTGCTCTAAAAGAGAACATCCAAATGATAGTAGTAGGTCCCGAAGATCCGTTGGTAAAAGGAATCTACGACTACTTCCAGAACCGCCCCGAACTTAAACACATCGCTGTTATCGGTCCCTCCGCACAGGGAGCCGAACTGGAAGGAAGCAAGGAATTTGCAAAAGGCTTCATGATGCGTCACAACATCCCGACAGCCCGTTACAAAAGTATCACTTCCGCAACTATTGAAGAAGGTTTGGCCTTCCTCGAAACATTGGAAGCTCCTTATGTACTGAAAGCCGACGGCCTCTGTGCCGGAAAAGGCGTACTGATTCTCCCCACGCTGGACGAAGCCAAAAAGGAACTGAAAGAAATGCTCGGCGGTATGTTCGGCTCTGCATCGGCAACAGTTGTCATTGAAGAGTTCCTAAGCGGTATCGAGTGTTCCGTATTTGTCCTGACCGACGGTGAAAACTATAAAGTCCTCCCCGTAGCAAAAGACTACAAACGTATCGGTGAAGGCGACAAAGGTCTGAATACAGGGGGCATGGGTAGCGTAACCCCTGTTCCGTTTGCCGACGAAGTGTTCATGGAGAAAGTACGCACCCGCATCATCGAGCCGACAATCAACGGCCTGAAAGAAGAGAATATCGTCTACAAAGGTTTCATCTTCCTCGGATTAATCAATGTGAAAGGTGAGCCAATGGTGATCGAATACAACGTCCGTATGGGCGACCCGGAAACAGAAAGCGTC
>OKSH01003122.1_pt1 | contig 11041 bp, 6 predicted proteins | sample 1601231 | NCBI WGS metagenome assembly OKSH01 (sample SAMEA3541596, study PRJEB24748) | human gut metagenome | biome: human gut; feature: human-associated habitat; material: faeces | place: China | collected 2012 | reverse complement strand
CCGCCGAGGAGGCCCCCTCCAACCTCTACATCGTGGGCCGCTACCTGCTCTCGCCGCTGGTCATGGACCTGCTGGCCGACCAGGAGCCCGGCAAGGGAGGGGAGATCCAGCTGACCGACGCCATGGCCCGCTCTCTCGAGCGCGAGGCCATGTACGCCGTGGTCATCGACCCGCTGTCCGGCTACGACACCGGCACCCCGTCGGGCTGGATCGCGACCAACGCCCTCATGGCCGCGGCCGACCCCCGCTTCGCCGAGGAGTTCTGGGAGGCCGTCGACGAGCGCGGGGGATTGGTCCGTCGCTAGGCGGCCTCGTCCAAACGCTCGTCCATATACGCCAGCTAGAACAAGCCCAGCGTGGTCATAATGACAGCTTGCTTGAATGGAATGCCTCAACCGTTGTGGTTGGGGCATTTTCTTTTAACCATCTATTGGTTTGCGGCGGTTCCTAAAATCCAGCCTGCCTTGTGACATGCGCACGTAATACAACGTCTCCATTAGAACAACATGAACACATGTTCTGTTTAGCTCAATTACCTGCGGGTTTAGTTTAAACTTTTTTGCCTAATCCAAAACCAAACTATAGTCAAGACTTTTATTGCCAAACGGTTCGTAGTTGCTAAACTAATAGGTTGCGATATATGGCGATTTCTGTCGAGATGTCAAGAGCACGTTTTTGATGTGCGTCAGCGATCGCGGAACAGTGTATACGACATGCGACCGAACGCCGAGCAAACCGCATTTTCCCAAGAAGGAGGGAACGCCTGGTGAGTGATGCAAAAGCCACCCAGCCGGTAACGGCAACAGAGCGCACGCGCGTCAACTTTGGAAAGATCCCCGAGGTGATGGAGCTTCCGAACCTTATCTCCGTTCAGAAGGAGAGCTTCGACCGCTTCATGACCGATGGGCTCCGCGAGGCTTTCAAGGAGTCCAGCCCCATTCAGAGCCAGAACCATATCCTGGAGGTTACCTTTGGTGAGCACCAGTTCGGCGACCCCGCGCACACCGTGGAGGAGTGCCGCGAGAAGGATATGACCTACCAGGCTCCGCTTCTCACCGATGTCCGCCTTACCAACAAGGAGACCGGCGAGATCAAGGAGCAGCTGGTCTTCATGGGCGACTTCCCCATGATGACCGACCAGGGCACCTTCATCATCAACGGTACCGAGCGCATCGTCGTCTCCCAGCTGGTCCGCTCCCCGGGCGTGTACTACAGCTCCGAGATGGACGGCGGCAAGCAGGTCTACAAAGCGCAGATCATCCCCGCTCGCGGCGCTTGGCTGGAGTTCGAGGTCGACAAGCGCGACCAGCTGGTGGTCTCCATCGACCGCAAGCGCAAGCAGTCCGCTACCATGTTCCTGCGCGCGCTGGGCATCGCTACCACCAACGACGAGATCATCGAGATGCTCGGTGACTCCGATGTCGTGAAACGCACCATCGAGCGCGATACCGCCCTCACCCGCGAGGACGCCCTCATCGAGATCTACCGTCGCCTGCGTCCGGGCGAGCCACCCACCGTCGACGCCTCCCGCAGCCTGCTCGAGGGCCTGCTCTTCAATGCGCAGCGCTACGACCTGGCTCGCGTCGGCCGCTACAAGGTGAATAAGAAGCTCGGCCTCGACACCACCGAGGACGTTGCGGTGCTGACCGACGAGGACATCGTCGCCACCCTGCGCTACCTGCTCGAGCTTGCCGCCGGCACCCCCGGTTACAAGACCGACGACATCGACCACTTCGGCAACCGCCGCATCCGCACCGTCGGCGAGCTGGTGGCCAACCAGTTCCGTATCGGTATGAGCCGTATGGAGCGCGTGGTCCGCGAGCGCATGAGCTCCCAGGACATCGACGAGATCACCCCGCAGAGCCTCATCAACATCCGTCCCATCGTGGCGGCCATCAAGGAGTTCTTCGGCTCCTCCCAGCTGTCCCAGTTCATGGACCAGGCCAACCCGCTGACCGGTCTTACCCACAAGCGCCGCCTGTCCGCCCTGGGCCCCGGTGGCCTTGCTGGTCACAAGTCCGGCTCCAGCCGCCGCACCAACGTGCCTACCGCCGTCCGCGACGTCCACAACTCGCACTACTCCCGCATGTGCCCCATCGAGACCCCCGAAGGCCCCAACATCGGCCTGATCGGCTCTCTGTCCCTCTACGCTCGAGTGAACGAGTACGGCTTCATCGAGGCCCCTTATCGCCGCGTTGAGAACGGCGTCGCCACCGACCAGATCGACTGGATGACCGCTGACGAGGAAGAGAACCACATCATCGCCCCGGCGAACACTCCGCTCGACCCCGAGACCAATGAGTTCGTGGTCGCCGACGCCGACGGCAACCTGGTTCGTCCCCACACCATCGTCGCCCGTACCCGCGACTTCGACGGCTCCTTCGGTGCTCCCGCAGACGTGCCCGTCGAGATGGTCGACTACATGGACGTCTCCCCGCGTCAGATGATCTCCGTCGCCGCCACCCTCATTCCGTTCTTGGAGCACGACGACGCCAAGCGTACCCTCATGGGCGCTAACATGCAGCGTCAGGCTGTGCCCCTGGTTCACCCTGCCGCCCCGTACGTCGGCACCGGCATGGAGCGTCGCGCTGCGCTGGACTCCGGCGAGGTCACCCTGGCCAAGCACGCCGGCGAGGTCATCTTCGCCGACGCGCGCAAGATCATCGTTAAGCACGCTGGCGGTATGGACGAGTATCACCTGCCCAAGTACCAGCGTTCCAACCAGTCCACCTGCATCAACCACCGTCCGCTGGTTCGTGTGGGCGATGAGGTCGTCAAGGGCCAGCCCCTGGCAGACGGCCCGTCCACCGATCACGGCGAGCTCGCTTTGGGCCAGAACCTCACGGTCGCCTACATGAGCTGGGAAGGCTACAACTACGAGGACGCTATCGTCGTGTCCGAGCGCGTAGTGGCCGAGGACCTGCTGACCACCATCAACATCTCTCGCCACGAGATCGACGCTCGCGACACCAAGCTGGGTCCCGAGGAGATCACCCGCGAGATCCCCAACCTTTCCGAGGATATGCTCGCCAACCTGGACGAGGACGGCGTCATCCGCATCGGCGCCGAGGTCGGCCCCGGCGACATCCTAGTCGGTAAGGTCACGCCCAAGGGCGAGAGCGCTCTGACCGCCGAGGAGCGCCTGCTCCGCGCCATCTTTGGCGCCAAGGCCCATGACGTTCGCGACACCTCTCTTAAGATGCCCCACGGTTCCTACGGTCGAGTCATCGACGTCGCTCGCTTCAGCCGCGAGGCCGGCGACGACCTGGCTCCGGGCGTCAACGAGATGGTCCGCGTCTACGTCGCCCAGCGCCGTAAGATCCAGGAGGGCGACAAGATCGCCGGCCGCCACGGCAACAAGGGCGTTATCTCCAAGATCTTGCCGGTCGAGGATATGCCCTACATGGCAGACGGCACCCCTGTCGACGTCATCCTGAACCCCCTGGGCGTTCCCTCCCGTATGAACGTCGGCCAGCTGCTCGAGTGCCACCTTGGCTGGGCCGCCGCCTGCGGTTGGGATCGGGACAACGCTGATTCCGACAAGTATGTCCCCGGTCCGTTCTTTACGGCGACCCCCGTCTTCGACGGCGCCCATGAGGACGAGATCGCCGAGGTCATCCGCCGCGCCAATAAGAACATGGTCAACCTGGCCACCGAGCGCCTGGGCGACCACATGCGCACCGACTTTGTCACCCAGCTGGACGAGCGCGGCAAGACCCGCCTGTTCGACGGCCGTTCGGGTGAGGAGTTCCGCGAGCCCATCACCGTCGGCACCTCCTACATCCTGAAGCTCGGCCACATGGTCGACGACAAGATCCACGCGCGTTCGACGGGCCCCTACAGCCTGGTTACCCAGCAGCCCTTGGGCGGTAAGGCCCAGTTCGGCGGCCAGCGCTTTGGTGAGATGGAAGTTTGGGCACTGTACGCGTACGGTGCTTCCAACGTCCTGCAGGAGATCCTCACGGTCAAGTCCGACGACACCGTCGGTCGCGTCAAGACCTACGAGGCGATCGTCAAGGGCGACAACGTCCCCATGGCCGGTATTCCCGAGTCCTTCAAGGTTCTGGTCAAGGAGATCCGCTCGCTCGCGCTCGACATCGAGCCCATCCGCGACCACGAGCCGGAGCCTGAGACCGTAGCCGAGACCGCGGACGTGGACGACGTCCTGGCCGACCTGGACACCCTTCCCTCCATCGACGAGGCCGACACCTCTGCGGATGCAGCCGAAGCCCTCATCGGCGAGCTGGCCGCTTCCACCACTGATAAGGAGTAGAAACTGTGGCAGATTTCGAAGCTACTGATTTTGACTCGGTAAAGATCTCCCTTGCCTCCGCCGACCAGATCCGTTCCTGGTCGCACGGTGAGGTCAAGAAGCCGGAGACCATCAATTACCGTACCCTCAAGCCCGAGAAGGACGGCCTGTTCTGCGAGAAGATCTTCGGTCCCGCCAAGGACTGGGAGTGCTCCTGCGGCAAGTACAAGGGCATCCGCTTTAAGGGCATCGTCTGCGAGCGCTGCGGCGTCGAGGTCACCTCGGCCAAGGTGCGTCGCGAGCGCATGGGCCACATCGAGCTTGCCGCTCCGGTAAGCCACATCTGGTATTTCAAGAGCCCCACCAGCTTCCCCATGAGCCGCCTGCTCGACATCAAGAGCAAGGACCTGGAGAAGGTGCTCTACTTCGCCAGCTATATCATCACGCACGTCGACTACGAGGCGCGCGAGGCCGACGCGGAGGATCTGCGCGAGGAGCTCGCTGCCGACCTCGAGGAGATCGACGCCGAGTGCGCACGCCAGATCGAGTCTCTGAAGGAGCAGGGCAACCCCGAGAACTTCGATGAGTTCTCCGATGAAGAGCCCCTGACCCAGGAGGAGATCGCCGCCGGCATCATCGACATCGAGGAAGAGTGCAAGGACGAGAAGCAGCTGCGCTCCGACGCGTTCCAGGCATTCATGAAGCTCTCCGAGCGCGACCTGATCTCCGACGAGCCTCTGTTCCGCGAGATGAAGCGCTACTACTCCATGTACTTCAGCGGCGACATGGGCGCCGAGGCCGTTCGCGACCTGCTGGCCGCCATCGACCTGGAGTCCGAGTCCGAGCGTCTGAAGGCCATCATCGCTGACGTCGATGGCCAGAAGCAGAAGCGCGAGAAAGCCGTCAAGCGCCTTGAGGTCGTCGATGCCTTCCTGAAGGGCCACAACGACCCCGCCAACATGATCCTCGACGTCATTCCGGTCATTCCGCCCGATCTTCGTCCTATGGTCCAGCTCGACGGCGGTCGCTTCGCTGCGTCCGACCTGAACGATCTGTATCGTCGCGTTATCAACCGTAACAATCGTCTTAAGCGCCTGCTCGACCTCGATGCTCCCGCGATCATCGTGAACAACGAGAAGCGTATGCTGCAGGAGGCCGTCGACGCACTGTTCGACAACGGCCGTCGCGGCCGTCCGGTTTCCGGACGTGGCGGTCGTCCGCTCAAGTCCCTTGCCGAGGCCCTCAAGGGCAAGCAGGGCCGCTTCCGTCAGAACCTGCTGGGTAAGCGCGTCGACTACTCCGGACGTTCCGTAATCGTTACGGACCCCAAGCTCAAGCTGCACCAGTGCGGTCTGCCCAAGACCATGGCGCTGGAGCTCTTCAAGCCCTTCGTCATGAAGCGCCTGGTCGAGCTTGGCAAGGTCGAGAACATCAAGGGCGCCAAGCGCGCGATCGAGCGCGGCGCCAGCTTTGTCTGGGACATCCTGGAAGAGGTCATCGACGGCCGTCTGGTCCTGCTTAACCGTGCACCTACGCTGCACCGCCTCTCCATTCAGGCTTTCGAGCCCGTTCTGGTCGAGGGCAAGGCAATCCACCTGCACCCGCTGGTCTGCGCCCCCTTCAACGCCGACTTCGACGGCGACCAGATGTCCGTGCACGTGCCGCTGTCGCTTCAGGCTCAGGCCGAGGCGCGCGTGCTCATGCTCTCTGCGAACAACCTGCGCTCGCCCGCATCCGGCAAGCCGGTCAACGTTCCTTCCCAGGACATGATCATTGGCGTGTACTACCTCACCCAGGCTCGCGACGGCCTGCCTGGCGAGGGCCACGTGTTCGCCAGCTTCGACGATGCGCTCAACGCCTATGATGCCCGTGCCGAGGTTGACCTTCAGGCCAAGATCCAGGTTCGTGTCTCCGAGGCCGAGGCTAATTACTTCGACGAGGAGCACAGCTACTTCCGTGTGAAGAACGATCGCAACGAGTTTGTGGACTACGATGTGACGGGCACCAAGACCTGCCGTTTCGAGACCACGATCGGCCGCATCATCTTCAACCGCCAGTGCCTGCCCGCGGACTACGAGTTCATCAACTACAAGATGGTCAAGAGCGATGTGGGCAAGCTGGTCGCCGCCTGCTGCGATCGCTATCCGCAGGCCGAGGTCGGCCCCATCCTGGACGCCATCAAGTTCGCCGGTTTCCACTTCGCTACCCGCGCCGGCCTCACCATCTCCCTGTGGGACGCCCTCATCCCTGATGAGAAGCCCCAGATTCTGGCCGAGGCCCAGGACCGCGTCGACTCCATTAACGAGTACTTCGAAGAGGGCTTCATCAACGAGATGGAGCGCCACACCGAGGTAGTTAACGAGTGGACCGCCGCCACCGACAAGGTCGCCGCTCTCATGCTCGACATGTTCGACGAGGAGAACCCGATCTACATGATGGCCGACTCCGGCGCTCGTGGTTCCAAGACCCAGCTGCGTCAGCTCGGCGGCATGCGCGGCCTTATGGCGGACATGTCCGGTGAGACCATCGACCTTCCCATTAAGGCGAACTTCCGCGAGGGCCTGCTGCCCCTGGAGTACTTCATCTCCACGTACGGCGCTCGTAAGGGCCTGGTCGACACCGCGTCCCACACGTCCGACTCCGGTTACCTTACCCGCCGTCTAGTCGACGTCGCCCAGGACGTTATCGTCCGCGAGGAGGACTGCGGTACGCAGGAGGGCTGCTCCTACAACCTCATCATCCCCGGCACCGACTCGCTCAACGCCGATCTGGTTGGCCGCTGCTTCTCCGAGGATGCCGTTGCTGCCGACGGCACCGTCCTGTTCGAGCGCGACCAGTACATCGAGAGCGTTGCCGACATCCAGAAGCTGGTTGACGCCGGCCTCAAGAAGGTTACCCTGCGCGCGCTGCTGACCTGCCGTTCCAAGTACGGCGTATGCCAGAAGTGCTACGGCTGGGACCTCTCTACCCGTCGCCCCGTCGCCATCGGCACCGCCGTCGGCATCATCGCCGCTCAGTCCATCGGCGAGCCCGGCACGCAGCTTACGATGCGTACCATTCACTCCGGTGGCGTTGCAGGCGTCGACGACATTACGCAGGGTCTGCCCACCGTTGGTCGTATGTTCGACGTCGTCGGAAACGTCAACGAGAAGATCCTGGGCCGCGAGGCCGACCTGGCTCCGTTCTCCGGTCGCCTCTCCATCAAGCCGGAGAAGTCCGAGTACGTCCTGACCCTGACCGACTCCGACGATCACACCCGTGTGCTCGAGGAGAAGCGCGTTCCCGCGTCCGTCCGCTTCATGCCCGGTATCGAGGACGGCTGCACCGTCCGCGCCGGTGACCAGATCACCAAGGGCTTCGTCAACTTCCGCAACCTGCGCAAGCTGACCGATATCGAGAGCACCATGCACACGTTCGTCGAGAACGTCAAGGACGTCTATACCAGCCAGGGCGTTGATTTGAACGACAAGCACATCGAGGTCATCGCACGTCAGATGCTGCGTCGCGTTCAGATCACCAACCCCGGTGATTCCAGCTACCTGCTGGGCCAGTACGTCGACCGCTATGAGTTCGCGGACGAGGTCGAGCGCGTCGCCCGCCGCGGCGGCACCCCGCCCACCTCTGAGGCTGCGATCCTGGGTACCCTCAAGGTTGCCGCGTCCATCGACTCCTGGCTGTCCTCCGCGTCGTTCATCCGTACCGCGGGCGTGCTCACCGAGGCCGCTATCGAGGGCAAGGTCGACCACCTGCTGGACCTCAAGTCCAACGTTATCGTGGGCAAGAAGATCCCGGTTGGCACCGGCCTCAAGCCGTATTCCGAGGCGAGCCTTACCTATCGCACCTCCGACGGCTACGTAACCGTTGGCGGCGCGACCGCTCCCGGCTCCAAGGCGCTGCCCGAGTGGGCGCCCGCCGAGCTCAAGGAGCTGGACGAGCAGCTTCCGCAGCAGCTCGACTGGGTTGGCTATGACGATTACCCGGGCGACGGCTCCTTCACGCGCAATGGCCGCACCATCTCCGCCGAGGACGCCCGCCTGTACCTGTTCGACGACCTTGGCGTGTCCCAGCGCTGGACCAATAAGTTCAGCGAGGTCGGCATCGAGACCGTTGGCGACCTGGTCGGCAAGTCCGAGGAGGACCTGCTCCGCATCGATGGCATCGGCGCAAAGGCGATCGAGGAGCTGCGCGACGGCCTGGAGGCCCACAACCTGCTCCACATCCTTGATAACACCGAGGATATGGCCGATGAAGAGGACCTCTCCCAGCTGCTGCAGATGGTCTTCAGCCCGGACGGCCCGGACGACATCTTGCTGGGCACCTCTGCTCCGCGTCATCACTATGATTCGGACGAGGAGCTGCTGGGCGCCCCCGCTGAGGACAAGTCCAAGGCATCCGGCGGCATCATCAACGAGGATATGGCCTCTATCGATGAGCTGCTCAACCAGCTGGTCGATCAGGACGATGGCGATAGCCCTGAGGATCCCAACGGCCACAACTCCTTTGAGGAGTAGTCGTTACGCACCGGTTTTGATGACCGGTTCGCATAACTTGAAGCGGGCTTAGCCGCCTGCATTCAAAATGCTATATACGGGCGAGGCAGATAATCTGTCTCGCCCGTTTTCGTCCATAGATGCAGCATAGGGAGCGTGGGGGGAGAGGCGTGCAGTTGCAAGATCAAGGCAAGGCAAGGCAAGGGGTCGACGTCCAAATGGCGCTCAAAGGTTTCCTCGTCCTTATACTGGTTATTGTGGTCACTTACCTTGCAGCCACGTTTGTTGTTACAACGGGCGCCATGATCGCCGCGCGGTGCCGGACCAATATCAGTGGTTGACGCTTGTGACAGAGATTGCGGTGTTAATCGTCGCATACCGGAGCCTTCCCCAGAATGACGCGCGGCCGCTCGCGGATACGCTGCCCCGCTGAGCGTGGCCGCGCCGGGCGCTTGGGTAGAATGCTCCACGTTGATACGTCCGGGGGAGTGGTCTTCCGGCTGCGCAAGGAAAGGCTTGGTATGGAAACCGTCGCTCCCTCTCTTGGAAGCCAACTCATGTGGATGCTCATCTTGGTTGTCGCGGTGGTGATGGGCGCGGGGTTCTACCGCGTAAAGCACCGTGATGGGAACACGAGCGCCCCCTCCTCGTCCAAAAAAGCAAAGAAGCGCCCAACAAAGAAGGGCCCTAAGAAGCGTTAACGGCTTCGTTGGTTAACGAAAAACGCATTCCTTTGACCATCTATGAAGATTCTGCGTGAAATGTGCCAAATAGGGAAACGCCCGGTGGCGTGGTCTGTTGACACCGCAGCACAACAGGCGTAACGTAGCGAACCGCGTGTTTCGTAGGCGGATGCTGACGCCTCGATTCAAGCCGTTGCACTAAGTATAAAGCTGGAATCATCACGAAGAAGGAGTACGTTTTGCCTACTATCAACCAGCTGGTTCGCCAGGGCCGTAAGTCCGTTCCCAAGAAGTCCAAGAACGCAGCTCTGCAGCACAACTCCCAGAAGCGCGGCGTGTGCACCCGCGTGTTCACCACCTCCCCCAAGAAGCCGAACTCGGCTCTTCGTAAGGTTGCCCGTGTCCGTCTTGTTAACGGCATCGAGGTCACCGCATACATTCCTGGTGAGGGCCACAACCTCCAGGAGCACTCCATCGTCCTCATCCGCGGCGGCCGTGTTCGCGACCTCCCCGGTGTTCGTTATCACGTCATCCGTGGCGCCTACGACTCCGCTCCGGTGAACAACCGTAAGCAGTCCCGCTCCAAGTACGGCGCTAAGCGCCCGAAGTAGTCTCAAAGTAGCTACTACACCTGATCCAACGAATAGAGGAGATTTCATATGCCGCGTCGTGCAGCAAAGAATAATCGCCGCGAGGTCATGCCTGATTCCGTGTACAACAACCGCCTCGTGACCCAGCTTATCAACAAGGTTCTTCTTGACGGCAAGAAGGCTACCGCCGAGCGCGTCGTCTACGGTGCATTCGACATCGTTGCCGAGAAGTCCGAGGGTGACGCTCTTGCCACCTTCAAGAAGGCCATGGACAACGTCCGCCCCACGCTCGAGGTCAAGCCCAAGCGTGTTGGTGGCGCTACCTACCAGGTGCCGATGGAGGTCAACTCCCGCCGCGCCACTACGCTTGCGATCCGCTGGATCGTCGACTTCTCTCGTAAGCGCAAGGAGCACACCATGAAGGCCCGCCTGGCCGCCGAGATCATGGACGCCGCCGAGAACACCGGCGCGTCGGTGAAGAAGCGCGAGGATCTGTACAAAATGGCCGAGTCCAACCGTGCGTTCTCGCACTACCGCTTCTAAGGGGGCACGCGCTCATGGCTAAATCCCCTCTGAACCAAACGCGCAACTTCGGCATCATGGCCCACATCGACGCGGGCAAGACGACGACGACCGAGCGCATCCTGTACTACACCGGCAAGACCCACAAGATCGGCGAGGTGCATGACGGCGCCGCGACGATGGACTGGATGGTGCAGGAGCAGGAGCGCGGCGTGACCATCCCCGCCGCCGCTACCACCTGCTTCTGGGAGAAGGACGGTGCTGAGTACCGCTTCCAGATCATCGACACCCCGGGCCACGTTGACTTCACCGCCGAGGTCGAGCGCTCCCTGCGCGTTCTCGACGGCACCGTTGCGGTGTTCGACGCCGTTGCCGGCGTGCAGCCGCAGTCCGAGACCGTGTGGCGTCAGGCCGAGCGTTACGGCGTGCCCCGCATCGCGTTCATCAACAAGTACGACCGCGTGGGCGCCGACTTCTTCCACGCCATCGAAACCATGAAGGACC
>OKSH01003111.1_pt1 | contig 11096 bp, 19 predicted proteins | sample 1601231 | NCBI WGS metagenome assembly OKSH01 (sample SAMEA3541596, study PRJEB24748) | human gut metagenome | biome: human gut; feature: human-associated habitat; material: faeces | place: China | collected 2012 | reverse complement strand
ACCCAACCAGATAGTTACCAGCCCAAATGCGTGCGCGGCGTTCCTGCTTGATGTCATCGGTAGTCTGCTGTTCGACAATACATCCGGCTCCGGTGCATAAATGACCGATTTCTTCGGAAAGAACACAGGTCTTCTGAACATCAGACATGCCCGATCTAAGATAAATTTTTTCTCCTTTTACACGACCATCAAAAGTTTTAAAAGGCTTTTCTGTAACAGGAATACCTATTTTATCTGCCTCTATCAGAAGTTCTTCTGATTTCATGAAATCACCATCCAAACAAAATAGATTAGGGTGTGGTAAAGCTGATTTAGTCCAACATATCTTCATCAGCCTGACGGTCTTTTTCTGTAAATTCTACATCCGTTCTTTCGTGAGCTGCGTTGACCATCAGATCCGGATTCGTTTCTTTAATATAAGAGATGGAATGGATACCATTTCGTTGAATAGGAGTTGATTCAATGCTTCGGATGTACTCTTTATCAAGAACGGTATCTACCATATCTTTCCCATGTGGATCGAGATCGCGGTATTTTTCTATTAGTTTCCATTCGTTGTCATCAGGAATAGAATAATCAGGTTGTACATTTGCAAATGTTTCTAATATGTTACTACAATTGTATATTTGACATAATGCAAGTAACATATCAGCACTGGCGGCACGAGTCCCATTTTCGTAGCTGTACAAAGTTTTGTCGGTTATATTCAAATCGAATTCTTTCAGTCTTGTAAGAACGTCTTTTACGGATAAATTTTCCCGTTCTCTAAGTAAACGTAGAGTTGCCCCGAAAGATTTGTCGTTCATATGATCGCCTCCTTTTTCTACAATGTAACACAAAAAATTAGCACTGTAAACAAAATTTTCTCCTTTGTGTAGAAAAATAACTTGACATTCTACGGACAGAAGAATATAGTAAAATCATAGCTACGCTAAGTAGAAAACAAGAGAGCGAGGTGAATGAAATGAGCTGTGTAACAAAAAACGTAGCAGAATTTGTAAAGGAAAAGGGATTCAATCTTTCAAAAATGGCTAGAGATACCGGGGTGTCTTATTCAGCCTTATATGCAAGTTTATATGGAACTGAGAGGAATAGGAGCTTAAGGGATGATGAGTTTTTAGCTATTTGCAGATTTATGCATGTTAATCCTATGGATTTTGCAAACGGGATTAAAGAAGCAGAAAAAGATAATTAAAAATCCCCCTTCATATCGAAGGGGGATGGAGATCACTCTTTTGCAAACCCGCAGACACAGGTTCCAATATAGCTTGCATTTTCCTGATGGCATTTCGGACATTTCCAGGAACCATCTGTTCTGACGTAGTAAGGACGTTCAGGAGCAGGAGATTCTCTGGTTGCACCGCATGAACAAGTTCCAATGTATGGCGCGTTGATATGTCCGCATCTCGGGCATTTCCAGGAATTGTTAGGATTGGAGACTGGAGCACTGGAAGTCCGTTTAGTAACTGGTTTCGGATCAATATGCTGCTGAACTGAGGCAGTTGCGGAGTTGCTCATATATTCCGAAACGGCTGTTCGAATTAAAACAGAAGTCGTCATGGAATGATCACTGCAATATTGCTTGACGGCATAGTAAAAATCATCCGAAACCTCTGCAGAGATCTTAGGACGCTGAGCAATAGTTTCTTCCTGAAGGTAAGAAGGTGGTGTGTAAGTTGAAGTATCCGGTGGAGCAGATTTCCTGGATTGAAAGAACAGGCAGATAAGAAGAATGAGAGCAATTACTGCGGTGAGAATTAGGAAAAATGACATAATGGAATCCCCCTTTTGTAATGAAGTATTTTAACAAAATTATAAAAAGACAGGGACGAAAAATCAAGATAGCAGGAGGTACAAAGTGGAGAGAGTTAGAAGAGCAACGAGAGGTTGTAAGAGAGAGGAGGTAAGAACAAGCAGATGGAAAATACCTTTGAAATGTGTCCTGAGGAGATTGAAAAGATGGTTAATAAACCATTGTCAAAAGAAGAAAAGAAGGCAGCTGGAAAAATGTCTTGGGGAATCCAGTATATTTCGGAAATGAATGAAGTGAGAATCTTTCCCATGAATGGAAATCAAATTGTCATTCATGGGAAAGAGGAGGCAATGTTTTTCATAGCTCATCTTCTGGAGTACTTCCGAACTGAGTGAATATTTTGCCGTGTCCGTTTAAGGGAAGCTTCTTTAGTTTGCATTGCCGCAAATATTGAGAAACTGCAAGTTTGCATTCATCAGAATTTAAATGACGGTACGCATATACATCAAGGGTAAAATCTCCAACTTTTACATGGGTAACTATGTGGGGCAAAGAAATATAATTGTCCATAGAGAACTCCTTTCTTTCGTACTCGGCTCTGGCAGGAGCCTGTATATCAATTATAAGAACGGAGAGAGGAAAAAAACAAGGCATACCTTTATAGATATGCCTTGAAATAGTAGAGAAGGCATTACAGATGCATGAAGAGAAGGCAAGTATCTTTTCCAAACAGAAGACGAGAGGTGAGAGAAGATGTGTAATACGGCTGAACAAATGCCTCGAAAAATACTGGATGGCACAAGGAGTGCCAGAGTAATTCAGGTAATTGAAACCAAAGCAGACCGAGGTCTTGGAACAAAACAAGACCCAGTAAGAGGAGTAACTCAATACTGGGACTTAGATGGAAAACTTTTGGCAGAGGTTGATACGATTGATCACTTAAAAATGGGAGATATCGAAGAGTCGATAGAGCCATGGTTGGGAAAATCAATAAGTAAATCAAGATAGAAGGAGGTGATGCACTGTGGAACATTTTAATGCTATAGAAGCGAACATAGCACAGATGAAATATTGTAGAAAAAATAATCTTCCACATTTTGCACCGGAACAGTATTGCTGGAAATGCAATCAAGACATTTATGGGGAAAAAGGTAAAACAGTAAGATCAATGAGCCATAAATGGATAAACGGAATCAGTGTTGAAAAGGCAGGAAGCACCTTTATCACAGGATGCCCGTTTTGTAGTTGGTCGTATTGCGATTGAATTCGGTGAAAAGGAGAAGAAAGATGACAAAACAGAGATTTGAAGAGCTTACCGGAATCTATATAAGCGAATACCAGTACGGCATCATCGAAGAATTTTATCTTCAGGATGGATACAGTGAGGAAGAGTTTTGCAAACGTTACAAGAAAAATGAAAACGGCCTTGCCCAGAGTATCCAGCGGGTTACGGATATTGTGGCAGCTCAGCATGAAGATCGGATGAGAAAGCAGCTGGAAGAGCAGCAGCGAGATCTGGACCGTTTGTTGGCAGCGAAGCCGGATCCCGTGATGGAGCGTGTGAAATGTAAGGATGCGGCGAAAGAACTGAACATGGACATCGTGGTGATGCAGTATCTCCTGCGGCAGGATCGCCTGCCGATCGGTTATGCCGTAAAGCGGGAGGGGAAAGGACGGGCAGAATATTACATCTACAGAGGGCAGCTGGATGAATACAAGCGCCGCCTGCAGGGCAAAAGCCGCGGAAAAACAAAAGAGGAGGTCCTGAAAATGATCTCCAAAGGACTGATTTAATACGCGGTTAAAGAAGACAAAGTGAAAAGAGGATAAAACGTTGAAGAATAAAGGATTGGCAGCAGTCATGCTGGCGGTATCCATCATGTCAGCAGGACAGAACGTATACGCGGCGGAGCTTCCATATGAGACGCCGGAAGAAATCGCCGAAGAGGAATACTGGGACAGCCTGGAGCTACTGGCGCTCTGCGTTGAGGCGGAAGCCGGCAACCAGGCTCTGGAAGGAAAACGGCTGGTGGCAGCAGTTGTTTTAAATCGAGTGGAAGATCCGGACTGGCCGGACGACATTACGGCAGTGATTACCCAGAAGCATCAGTTCACATCCTGGGAAAATGGGGCGATTGAGCGGGTATGGGCGGCGGCAGACAGTAGCTATTTGGCGGTAAAGCTGGAATTGGAACACAGGTCCAGAAAGGATATCTATTATTTTACCGCCGGAGGTTATGGAAGGTATGGGACACCACTGTTTCAGTGCGGCGATCACTACTTTTCCGGAAAGTAGGGATAAGAAAATGGACGAAAATGATGTTTTAGGGCTGTTGGGCATAATAGCCGCTACGGCTTGCCTGATATTATTTATTCTGGCGGGGAGTATGGACTCTGCCAGAAGCATGGGAGATGTGTTAATACTCTCAGGTTTTGCTGGGGTGCTGGCTATGATTTTCTTCTCGTTGTGTGATTAAAAAATCACGCACATAACAATAAAAGACATCCAGAGATAGATGCAAAATATTTTATATCTATTATTTTACCGCCGGAGGTTATGGAAAGTATGGGACACCGTTGTTTCACTGCGGCGATCACTACTTTTCCGGAAAGTGAGGACAAAATGAAAAAAAGAATTGACTGGTCAGACGTATACATGGCAACCGGAGCAGCGATGATCCCGATCGCGCTCATCCTGTACGAATTTGGTCTGATGTGGCTGCCGTCGGCAATGCTGCTTAGCTCAAGCATCGCTTTTGTGCTGGGGATTATGAGCTGGGAGCGCGAGGAAAAAGAAAAGCAGAGACGCCGGGACAGGGTGCGTAGAAAGTACGAGGAAATCGTCTGAAAGGAATGACATGTTAAACGAGAAGGAAGTGGCCGGAAAGCTGAATGCCCTGGCGGCGGAGTTCCGGACGCTGATGGAACATAAGGAATACGCGAAAGCGAAGAATCGGTATGACACGGCGCTGAATATCGCAGTTGCACTGGAGCTGCCGGAGCATACAAAAGAGGAATTGTTTGGAAAACGGGACGATTCGGGGCATTTGACGGAAAACGGATTGTTCTCGCATGAGCTTGTCCAGAAAGCCTATTACATGGTGGCGGTAAAAGGACAGGAGACAGGATAAAAAAGGGCAAAGAAAAGGCATGTGCTCCAACACATGCCAGCCGCCGAAGTGGCGATCAATAAACCTAGATATAGGATACCACTCCGGAATAAAAAAAGCAAGAAAAATGCGGAAAACAACCGCATTTCGAGCTTGATAAAACTATTAAGGATAGGGCAGGGAAACCGGAGATGGCATATACAAAAGTGGTGATACGGACGCGGCACGGGGATGTCGTAAGCGAATATCATTCGGCGCGGTATGGTGCGCCGGGAGAGAAGCGGGAAAAGCGGAAAGCTCCGACGCCGGAGCAGGTAGAAAAACAGAACCAGTGGCAGAAAGAGAAGAAAGCCAGGATCAGGCTGATGGAGTATTTCGACGAAAACGATTATTTCTCTACCTTGACATACCGGGTAGAAGAACGACCGCCGGATATGGCAGCGGCAAAGGCGGATTTCGCCGAGGCTATAAAGATCATCCGTCGGGAATATAAAAAACGCGGGAAGGAGCTTCGGTGGATAAGAAATATTGAGGTCGGGACGAGGGGCGCATGGCACGTCCATATAGTAATTAACCGGATTGAGGACACGGACCTGATTCTGAAAAAAGCATGGCAGCACGGGAAGGTTGTGAACCAGCTCATGTATGAGACAGGCGGGTTTCAGAAGCTGGCGGCATACATCACGAAGACGCCGAAAACCGATCCACGCCTGCAGGAGTCCGATTTTTCCCTATCGCGGAATATGCCGCTTCCGGAAGCAGAAAAGAAAATCTATCTGCACTGGAAGACCTGGAAAGAAATCAGGGTGCCGAAAGGCTATTACCTGGACAGGGATTCTGTTCGCGAGGGGAAAAACCCGAAAACAGGTTATAAATGCCGGTCTTACACACTTTTGAAGCTTCAACCGGAGGAAAGGAGGGAACGCCGATGTCACCGACGGTAAAAATCTACATAGAAACCGATATTCACGGTCCGCGGGCACGGGGCGGGAAGTACATGTACCTGATGGAAGCGATCCGGAACGGTAAGCCGGAAACACGCTTCGGATCCGGGGAGGGCTGTGAGAACGAAAATGGACTTGTGATCCGGGCGTTATGTGAGGCAATGGGACGGTTGCGAAAAAACTGCTCCGTTATAGTAATTACTGAATGCAGCACAGTTCGAAGTACTCTGCAGAATGACTGGATAAGGCAGTGGCAGGCATCAGGCTGGAAGAACGCCAAAGGAAAGCCGGTCAGCCACCGGGAAGCCTGGGAGCAGCTGGCTGGAAGGATGGAAGGACAGGAAATAACCGTAGAAGACGGGAAGGAACACAGCTACAAGAGCTGGATGCAGTCCCAGATGCAGCGGGAATGGAAAGGAGTAAAAGGAAAATGAAAAGTGAAACCGGGATCTGTATGTATTGCGGTCAGGTTAACCAGATCGAGGTAGAAGATAGTAAAACCCTGACAGAAGAGGAAAAGAACACGCTTGCGACAAAGCGATGTACCTGTGAGCAGGCGATGAATGCGCAGGAGCAGGAAAAGGTCGTGTCGGATGCGGAGCGGAATATTTCCGACCTGTTCCAGAAGGATATGCCGGAGGTGGAAGAAATCCTGCAGAAAGCGCTTCCGGCGGTGCACCGCGGGGAGATCAATTCGGTCACGCTGGACACGAAACGGAAGATCAAGGCAAAAATCTCCAAAACCTCAAAAGGGAATATAAAGGTTGAGCGTACAAAGACGATGAAAACGACGCTGGAGAGCTGAAAAATACGATGGGCGGGGCGAGCCCGCAGAAGGAGGCACAAATGCTTTACGAAAAATTCGGGGAATTTGACAGTGCGGAGGAAATCAACGCTGCAGCTGATGGGCAGAAAACGGAAGGCGATACAGACGCGATTTTTGCGATCGCACAGGAAAACGGTCTGGACAGGGAAGATGCGCAGGACTTCATTGATGGCGTAACGCCGGAGTTGTGCTCTATGTTGTCGGCGGCGCTGGGAAAGCTGAAAGTGGAGTCCACTGAGTTAAAGCCGGCAGAGATCATGGAGGACTGGTTATCCTACATCATGATCCGCTGTGGGGAGAGCGTGGATATGACGGCAGCAGTCCGGAAGAAAGGCAAGAGCCTAAAGGGGTGTATCGCTGCATTGCTGAAATGGTCGTTTGGAAACCAGCATCCGGTGGACGGGGAGATTTTAAAGGCAGCAGGCGTAACTGCCAGCCGCTGCACACTCGGAATCCCCGGAATGGCGACGGCGCGCCGGATCATCACAGAATATTATCTGGGAAAGTAGGCGGACAGCATGAAAAGAAAAGCGATTGAGAAAATCCCGTATCTGACACTGCCGAAAGTAGTTCGAAAGCGCACCGCAAAGTATGTTGGCGTAACGGCACTGCAAGAGATCGCAGGGGAGCAGCACCTGCTTCTGGAGGTATACAGGAATCGCGGGGATGCAAAAGAAATCCCGCTGGTTCGGATCGTGCTGACGAAAAAGGACTTTGGAAACTATTTTCCGGAAGCCGATGAGTGGACGAAGCAAAAAATTGAGGTGGACCACTACTATGACAGAGGGCTGATTTGGAATGAGCCGGAAGACTGGAAGGATTTTTACAAGACGGCTGTAGCAAAGAATACCCTTCTGGACGAAGCAGATCTGGGAAGGATAAGGAAATTTTGTACAGAACCCATCTGGCCGAAAGATAGGTGGTGGGAATACATCTATACACATGAAAACAATATCGTACTGACAAAACGGCGGGAAGCCGAGAACAGGAAGTATGAGCGCAGGCAGCGGGCATTGAAAGATCGGGCGGAGCACACAGGACCGCTCCCAAAGCAATTGATCCTAGCTCGGGCAGATCGACTGTATTTCCACAAAAGACATTACCTGTACTACAAAAAGCGCGGATGCCGCGCCCAGATTGCATGTAGTAAATGCGGGGGTGTCGCGGACATCCGATGGAAAAACGGGATCTCCTACGAATCCCAGTTTGAGCATCTGGAAGGAGAACCAAGGCAAGGAGATTTCGGAACGTGTCCGATGTGCGGGACACGCGGGGAGTACAAGTGCCAGGGAAAGGTCCACGGAGAGCAGGAAAGAAAAATTCATCTGTTCCTCGGACAGAAATACAAAGAGGTTGGAATGGTATTGAGATACATTCAGGTATCTAAAATCTGGCGGCTGGGGCTGATCGCCGGGGAAAAGGGATTGGAAATGCACAACGCGAGCGAAGAGCTCTCCGGAGTGGAAATTGCAAGGACCTATTTTTTTCCGGGAGAAAAAATTCAGACGGATTATCACAAGCACAGTTATGTCGATGGAAAGGACTTCTGGGATGACTGCAACCTGTATGGAAATGGGAATATCAACATTGAAGCCGCGCAGGTTATGGCAGAGACATATGGGCAGCTGCAGGGGACGATCTTCCAGTACAGTGCGCTCCGGGAATATGCTTCTCAGGTCAGCGAGTTTAACCCGGCAGATTACTTTAGACGATATATGGAGACTCCGCAGCTGGAAATGCTGGTCAAAATGGGACTGACGGAAGTAGTAAAAAACTGATTCGCTGTGAATACGGCATTGTGAGAAATGAGTCTGCAAAGAGGCTGGATCAGTTCCTTGGAATCCGGAAAGAACACATCCGGCTTTTGATCAGAAAACACGGGGACATTCCGACTTTGGAAACACTGCAGATGGAAAAAAGAATGAACGCAGCATGGACGGAGGAGGAGATAGAACAGCTGACAGAAACGCGGATGGGGCGCGGACAGTTGGAAATCGTGTTGACATATATGAGCCTCCGACAGTTGCTGAACCGGGTGCAGAAATACTCCGGGTGCGTTTACGGGACAGGCTGCGGCAGCGCTATGAGTATGCTTCGCAATACGGCGACAACATACACGGACTACCTGGTTATGAGGCAGACATTAGGATATGACATGACGAACACCGTTTATCTGCAGCCAAGGAATCTGGGAGAAGCGCACGCGGCAATGGTTGCAGAGCAGAACCAGAAAGAAGCGGATAAGCGGATGACGGAGGTTGCGATCCGGTTCCCGAATATCCGGATCAATTACAGGAAGCTGAGAAGACGGTATTTCTGGGAAGACGAGGCATTCCTGATCCGTCCTGCAAGATCGGCGGAAGAAATCGTGACAGAAGGCAGGCTGCTGCATCATTGCGTGGGCGGGGACAATTATCTCCGGAAGCACAATGAGGGCGAGAGCTATATTTTATTCCTGCGGCAGCAGGAAGCACCGGAAATCCCATATATCACAGTGGAGATCGATGCAAAACAGCATCGGATCCGGCAGTGGTACGGCGCACACGACAAAAAGCCGGATGAGCAGCGGATGCAGAAATGGCTGAATGACTATATAGACCGATTAAAAAGTGGAACATTGGGAGAAGAGAAAGTAGAACTTCAGGAGGCAGTGTGATGGAGATTTTGAATTATAAAAAACGGAAATCCAGAACAGTTATGTGGATTTTAAGCAGACGATGGATACCGTGGTGGAGGAAGTCGAGGAAGGGTTTGTAAAGATCGGCTATCTTTTAAAGGTAGCGCGGGACACGGCGGTGCTGCAGGAATCCGGATATGCAACGGTCAATGAGTTTGCAGAGAAGGAATATGGTCTGGACAAGTCGGCGGTATCCCGGTTTATTGCGATCAATGACCGGTTCGCAGAGGACGGCTATTCCGACCGGCTGAAAGACCAGTACAGGGGCATGGGGCGTGCGAAGTTATCCATCATGCTCCTGCTTCCGGAAGAGATCACGGAAGAGTTGACGCCGGACTATAGCAAGTCGGATATTCAGAAGATCAAGGATGAAGTGGAGGAGGAAAAGAAAGTCACGGATCTTGAAGTGATGATGGAACAGCAGGATTTTGACGCAGAACTTTTGGACAATAACCTGAAAAGGGCGATGTACCAGCTGGGACATGACATTCCAGAGCTGCACCGGCAGATATGGAATGTGTGGCAGATATGGAATGGGTGGCAGCAGACGAAGTGGCCGGTGATTTCGCGGGAGATCATGGACATTCTGGCACCTGCGGGCGAAGGAATGCACAGCGTCAGGGTGGCTGGGATCGGACGCCTGATGATTACCTTGCACGGCGCAGATCAGGACATTGCGCTGATCAATGTCCGGTCCGGGGAGAAAGAAAAATATTCCTGGGATGACATGATAGAAGCAATCGGCCTCCTGATGGAGGGAGAAACGCCGGAAGAAAGCTGGACAAAGACTTACGGCGAAAACAGCTCAGTTGCACCGGTGCAACTCGATCCGAAGTCAAAAGTGACGAAAGCGGCAGAGCCGAAACCGGGAAGCCAGGGCACGGAAAAGAGTATTCCGGAAAATGAAGAGCAGGAAGAGATGGACCAGGAAGAGGCAGAGCAGGCAGCAGGCGTTCCGGAAGAGATCGGGCCGGAACAGCTTCCGCGCGGAATATCCAAAGGGGACGGGATTTCATGGAAAGAGCCGGAGGAAAAGAAAGAATTTAGGGAAGAACTGCCAAAGAAGGATGCGGAATACCGCGTGCCGATCGGCAGCAACCTCTTGAAAGATATTCGTTCCGGACAGCGCTTTCTGATCCTGCGGACAAAAGATCCGCTCTGTGTTGAGAATATTATCCATCTGTTCGGGCAGAAAAACGGGGAAGAGACTGGTATTGAGATCGATATCCAGATCACACACCTGATCAAAGACCACGGCGGACTTGTGCCGGGGTATGTAGCGTTCCAGTTCGAAGTCATTCCGGCAGCGCCGGGGCAGATCCCCGGACAGATGGAGATCGGGGACATGGAAAAGGAGGAAGGAGTTGAACCGGAGAGTGGCGAAGAAACTGACGCGGAAGCTGGAGTACACGGCGAAAGCGCGGAAAGCGATACATAAGCGGGATGGCGAAAGGTGCGTCTTCTGCGAAATGGAATATCACATGGAGCTGATCCACGGATCGGGACGCGGTCTGCAGATCATGCACATCGTCCCACGAGCCCAGCTGGGAATGGGGATCGAAGAAAACGGCGTCCTGGGCTGTGTAGAACATCATGCGCTGATGGATAACGGCAACAAAGGTCTGGAAGGCGAAATGCGGGAGCTGCTGAAAGCGAGGATGCGTTTTCTGTATCCAGGATGGACGGAAGAAAAGGTAACTTACCATAAGTGGGATGGTTGAAACACCTGAAGAAACTGTAAACGACAACAATGCTAAATATCACGGAAAAAAACAGGCGGGGCAGA
>OKSH01003096.1_pt1 | contig 11138 bp, 8 predicted proteins | sample 1601231 | NCBI WGS metagenome assembly OKSH01 (sample SAMEA3541596, study PRJEB24748) | human gut metagenome | biome: human gut; feature: human-associated habitat; material: faeces | place: China | collected 2012 | reverse complement strand
CATTAACGGATTCAAAGTTTTCAATCCGGTCACGTTTCGGGTTGTCGATAACTGAACGGCGGCGGGTGTCTTCCTGCCAGTAGATGGACAGGTTATCCAGACGGGTGATCAGCAGCGCATTCGGCGGGAAGAACGGCGCACGCACGGCCTGCAGGCCACCCATGCGTTTCTGGCTGATGATCATATCGGCAGCCAGTTTTTCACTGTTTTCCTGCTCTTTGTTGACCAGCGGGAAATACTTGTCAGACAACAGTTCACGACCGCAAATCACCACCAGATCGTCATCGTCCTGGTAGACCACGTCGATAAGCTCATTAACGGCATCCATCACCACGGCGTCCAGGTTGGCATATTCGCCACCTTTACCGACTTTCACCGCGCCCGGTGTGGTTTCACCGCCCGTGGTGGTGCTGCCCATGACGTGATCCGGTGCATCCTCACGGATTTTCTGCAGCCAGCCTTTATTCACATCCTGCAGCAGCGGGTTTTCGCTACGGTTGGAGGTTTTCGCACGCTTCACGCCGTTAAAGCCGATCATGATGCGGTCCAGTGCCTGACGTTTCACGATGGCGTCACGGATACGCACCTGAAAATCCTGAAACTTCGCCCACAGGTCCAGCTTCGCGTAGGTCAGCACCGTGTCAAAGTTGGTCTGCTCGCACTTGTATTCCACGTCCGTCATCAGCGTTGGATCAACCGCTTCGCGCTCTTTGGCGGTGGTGTCGGTGGTCCCGGCAATGGTGCTGCCCACCCCCAGCCCCAGCAGCTGACCGGACTGCTCAGTCACTGGCGTGACGTTAATCAGCGTCAGGAAAGCGGCGGACTGCTGGATCTGGTCTTCCAATGTCTGCTGCACGGACGGCTCTACGGTGAACTTGCTGGACAGTTCTTCAACTGCCACACCGTTCAGGCGCGCCAGTTGCTGCAGGTAAGCGTTAAAAGCAAAGCGGGTATTCTTCTTCATCAGGTTTTGTGCTCCATCAGCAATTGGTCAGAGTGTCAGCGGGGGCGTTACCGCCTGTTGCACGCTGGCGGTAGTCCTGGCGACTGTCTTCATGACTCAGCTTGTCCACCAGTTCGTTAAAGGCGGTTTGCTGTGCCTGCAGGGCAGTCTCCAGCTCAGACAGGCGTTCTTCCTGCTCAGACAGGGATTTTTCGGTGCGTGCGCTCAGGTTCTGCTGCTCAGTGGCGACCAGCTCCACGGCCTTATGCACATCAGAGAACCGGGCGTCATCGGACTGCTCTTTTTTGGTAAACAGCGCCGTGACGCGGGCAAACAGGGACGGTTTGTCGTCCTGGATTTCTTCCAGTTCGATCACCGTTTCCTCTGCAGCGGTAAAGAGATTGGCAGGATTCTGCTTGCGGTTTGCCAGCGGGTTATGGGCTGCACTGGCGCTGAATGTCAGCATTTCCGTACCCAGACTGGCAGGATCATCAGTGGCAGCCAGGCCGACCAGATAGGCTTTGCCCGTATCAGCGAACTTCGGGCTGACTTCCATAGAGGTGAATAATTTCTGGCCTTTTTTCACCAGTTCCACCAGGGACTCCGTTGGCTCAACGTCGGCATACAGCGCCATCTTGCCTGCCAGCGGACCTTCCGTGATTTCTTCAGCAAACAGCGCCGTCACCTTGCCGTAGCGGTTAAAGGTGCTGTCCGGCAGATAAGACTTGATGTGCTCAAGGTTAATCAGCGCGGTATACACCGCCGGGTTGTAGCTGGCTGCCATCTGTTCCAGCCATTCACGCTGGATTTCGCGTCCGTCGGTGGTGGCACCTTCCACCCCGATGCGAAAACGCTTTGCTTTCACTGTCATGAGCCGTGCTCCGTTAGAAAAAACTTACTGGAGCCTTATGGTTGCGGTGATGGGGGCAGTGAAACAATGCGCGGTATTTGTACCGACAACCACACAAACCGCAGGCGGGGAAAGCCTTCATTCAAGGCTGTAGGTTTGTGCCATGAACACCACACTGACACCCGCAGATCTCGATCCCCGTCGGCAGGCCATGCTGCTGTACTTTCAGGGATACCGCGTAGCCCGCATTGCTGAAATGCTGGGCGAGAAAGTTGCAACCGTTCACAGCTGGAAAAAACGCGACAAGTGGGGTGACTATGGGCCGCTGGATCAGATGCAGCTCACCACCGCCGCACGCTACTGCCAGCTCATTATGAAGGAGCACAAAGAAGGGAAAGATTTCAAAGAGATTGACCTGCTGGCGCGCCAGTCGGAGCGCCATGCGCGGATCGGCAAGTTTAACAATGGCGGCAACGAAGCCGACTTAAACCCTAACGTCGCCAACCGCAACAAAGGCCCGCGCCGTCAGCCGGAAAAGAACGTTTTCACCGATGAACAGATTGAGAAGCTGGAAGAAATCTTCCATTCCTCCATGTTCAACTACCAGCGCCACTGGTGGGAAGCCGGAAAAACCAACCGCATCCGCAACCTGCTGAAGTCACGCCAGATCGGCGCGACCTTCTATTTTGCCCGTGAAGCCCTGATTGACGCCCTGCTAACCGGGCGTAACCAGATTTTCCTTTCCGCCAGCAAGGCTCAGGCCCACGTCTTTAAGCAGTACATCATCGACTTCGCCAAAGAAGTGGAGGTGGAGCTGAAAGGCGATCCGATGGTGCTTCCTAACGGGGCCACGCTGTACTTCCTCGGCACCAATGCCCGCACGGCCCAGAGTTACCACGGCAACCTGTATCTGGATGAATATTTCTGGATACCGAAATTCCAGGAGCTGCGCAAAGTGGCTTCCGGTATGGCTATTCACAAAAAATGGCGACAAACCTATTTTTCCACGCCATCCAGCCTGACCCACAGTGCTTATCCGTTCTGGTCCGGTGCGCTGTTCAACCGTGGACGCAACAAAGCCGATAAGGTGGACATCGACCTGTCCCACAACAATCTGGCCCCCGGCCTGCTGTGCGCTGACGGGCAATACCGCCAGATAGTCACCGTGGAAGATGCGGTGCGCGGCGGCTGTAACCTGTTCGACCTCGACCAGCTACGCATGGAGTACAGCCCGGACGAATACCAAAACCTGCTGATGTGCGAGTTCGTGGACGATCTCGCGTCCGTGTTCCCGCTTAGCGAGCTGCAGGCGTGCATGGTGGACAGCTGGGAAGTCTGGACCGACTTTCATGCACTGGCACTGCGCCCGTTTGGCTGGCACGAAGTGTGGATCGGTTATGACCCGGCCAAAGGTACGCAGAACGGCGACAGCGCCGGATGCGTGGTGGTGGCACCGCCAGCCGTGCCGGGCGGCAAGTTCCGCATTCTTGAGCGTCACCAGTGGCGCGGGATGGACTTTCGCGCCCAGGCTGACGCCATCAAAAAACTGACCGAACAGTACAACGTGACTTATATCGGCATCGACTCGACAGGTGTCGGTCACGGAGTTTATGAGAACGTGAAAGCGTTCTTTCCTGCCGTCCGGGAGTTTGTCTACAACCCCAATGTTAAAAACGCCCTGGTACTCAAGGCCTACGACATTATCAGCCACCGCCGTCTGGAGTTTGACGCCGGACACACCGACATAGCGCAGTCATTTATGGCAATCCGCCGCGCCACCACCGCCAGCGGCAACCGCCCGACCTATGAAGCCAACCGCAGCGAAGAAGCCAGCCATGCCGATCTGGCCTGGGCAACAATGCACGCACTGTTTAACGAACCGCTGCAGGGCGAATCCGCCAATACCAGCAATATTGTGGAGATTTTTTGATGGGAAAGAGTAAGAAAAACCGCGCTGCGGCGACGAAACAGATCCAGCATAAAAACCAGACTTCAGCCGAAGCATTCAGCTTCGGCGATCCCGTTCCTGTTCTGGACCGCCGAGAACTGCTGGATTATGTGGAATGCGTACAGATGGACCGCTGGTATGAGCCGCCCGTCAGCTTTGACGGACTGGCGCGCACCTTCCGCGCTGCCGTGCATCATAGTTCCCCGATTGCAGTAAAGTGCAACATTCTGACCAGCACCTACATCCCTCACCCGCTGCTCAGCCAGCAGGCTTTTTCGCGTTTTGTGCAGGACTATCTGGTATTTGGTAACGCCTACCTGGAGAAACGCACGAACCGGTTCGGAGAGGTCATCGCTCTTGAGCCTGCTCTGGCAAAATACACCCGACGCGGATTAGACCTGGATACCTACTGGTTTGTGCAATACGGCATGACCACGCAGCCGTATCAGTTCACGAAAGGAAGCATCTTTCATCTGATGGAACCGGACATCAACCAAGAGATCTACGGCCTGCCAGGTTACCTTTCTGCCATTCCGTCAGCCCTGCTCAACGAGTCCGCCACGCTGTTCCGCCGAAAGTATTACATTAACGGCAGTCATGCAGGCTTCATCATGTACATGACCGATGCCGCGCAAAACCAGGAGGATGTGAACAACCTCCGCAATGCGATGAAAAGCGCCAAAGGACCAGGTAACTTCCGCAATCTGTTTATGTACTCGCCTAACGGCAAAAAGGACGGGCTTCAGATCATCCCGTTGTCAGAAGTCGCGGCGAAGGATGAGTTTCTGAACATCAAGAACGTGAGCCGGGATGACATGATGGCGGCGCATCGTGTTCCGCCACAGATGATGGGGATTATGCCGAATAATGTCGGGGGGTTTGGGGATGTGGAGAAGGCCAGCCGCGTTTTTGTTCGAAATGAACTGATCCCCCTACAGAAGCGGTTTGAGGAACTGAATAGCTGGGCCAATGAACAAGTAATTCGTTTTGATTCTTATGCATTTGAACCCAACATAACTTAATGATTTTTTTTGAACAAACAAAACCCGCGTTGGCGAATCGCGGGTCATTTGTCTATAAATCTTCTTGTGTAGGAAGTGTCGAGATATCACCTCCATAATTTATTTCAATCTCTGGAAATCGTTCTCGCCACTGTTCAAAAGTTTTTGGAATAGTTTTTTTCCATTTATGTACATTTGTGAAATAACGAATTTCACCATCATTGAGATAAATAGCCCATATCTCGCCCTCTCTACCAAACATCACCATACCTTCCGCAATGGTATAAAGTCCTCTAACTCCTCCCTGATAAGCCTTTGCGACAAAAGTATCAAGATTATCGCGCTCACCTATTTGCTCCATCACTTTTTTCAGTTCAAAGTAATATTGCCCCATAACGTTGTATAATCTCTGAAGTTCCATTTCATTTGCAAAACCAAATAAAAACAAATGATCCTCTGCACAACGAAACTCACCATCAAAAAAGGCCCCCATACCTCGCCAGTATTGACAACTAACGGTCTCACTTATCCTAATATATCGTTTACCATCAAATATGCTGCGCCTAAAACTCAACTCGCCAAATTCATTACTTCCAGGTATTTTTATTCTAGCGTAAGCTGAATCTCTAGCTACAAAAACCGCCTCTCCTGTAATACTCCCAGAATGTGATCCATTCATAACTACTAAATCAAAAAGAAAACCATTTGACGATGTTTCACGAATAAATAATTTGCCAAAATTACTTCTGCGATTGTCCTTGTACCACTCCCCCCACCATATTGGTGCATTTAAACCTGAAGAAATAGCTCCTTGGCTTGAATCACTCAAGGACTCCCTTAATGCAGTTTCAAGTCGCCCTTGCAGTAAGCTTCTTACCTCAGGTTTTGAATCACTATCAGGGTCCATAGTATATGCAATTACCCTCCGTCCTCTTAAGTCAAAAGGAAGTTCTTCTGGAGAACCATAAAATGTATTCTGGACCATGATTACTCTATCCCAGCCTAGCTGGGATACTGCATATCCTAATTCAATCAAAACATTTGGATTAGGTGTCTTCTTATCCTCAGACCTTCCATTTATGATAGAAACATCGGCAACAAAAACATCTGAAAGTGATATTTTATTAAAAATGCTTTCGCTAATTGATGGTGAGCCATTTAAACCATTAGTATCACGATCCAAGACTGGCTCCAATGTTTCTGTTTCATCCTTTTTTATTGCTTTTAGAGATCTAACCAAAGCATCTTGAATTAAATTTCTATTACATTTTCCATTTAAATCAGATTGCCAAGAGTAAAAAACTATTCTTTGCATTTGCCATTCTCCTCATCCTTTTATTGCCAGATTATCTAAAAACATAGTCGAAGTGAATTCTTATCGAACCGTATTGCGCGCACTCGTATCCCCGCCACGCCTGCCCGCTTTATGCAGTGGTTTTCATGCACATGCATGACATGAGCAAAAGCCCGCCAGTTCTGGCGGATCTGAGCAAAGACGATCCTCAATCGATCATGCGATTTCATGCAGCATAGTCATGCACTGTCAAGGAAGTGAAAATCCGTATCTGAATGGCCACTTGAAAAACGGATCATACGGGTTTACAAAGATGAATGTTCGCTGTGAACGGGAAGCGGAAGTTAACTTTCAGATAACATAATCCATATGCACGAGAACCTCTAAAATAGAATGGGACACCTAAGCGGGGTACTTACAACGATTCTTTCCATATTCACAGTTAACACTCTGTTTGGCGTATTTTTATTCAAATAGCAAACACCAATAAAAGGAGTTTCCATGAACAATATTCCCCCTATACCACAGTTAGGAATTTATGTCTCAAAAATCGATCCCACCCTACGTATCACTGTAACCGATGTTGATATTGTTGATGGTGAGGATGATTCTCCTGATGATGAATTGTTTTATTTAGTCCACTGGATCGAGGGGGAAGATGAAAGTGATATGACAGCAATGGGATTTGAGCTAGACCCAGTAGAGTGGCAGGCTTTCGTTGAATCTGAGCAATTAGTGTTTGAGCGTGATCCGTACATGGATTCAATCCCCGAAAATTCAAACTTGGCAAAGATTCGGGATTTTCTCATGAAGACTAAACAGAATGATCATTCGTAAGTGTAAGCATCCATCAGGAAAATGGTTTTGTAAGTGAATCATCAACTTTTAGAGAGTCTCAGACACTCCCACTTCTGCTTCTGACACAAAGCGGACGATCACTTATCAAAATAACCGCCCACCTTACGCCTTATTTCACTCATTGCCCAAACTAGCCCCCATCAGAATGAATCCTCCTGGGGGCAACATTTCTTAATGCAGCCAGCTGTCGTCCTCCCACACCTTCTGCATAATTTTCATCACTTGTTTTCTTTCTTCATCCAGTTGCAGTCCGATTAGTTCCACACCGTTAGAGCTACCTTTGCGAATGCGAATTACCGTTTTGGGATACAGGGGGCGCAGATTGCGGTAAAGCTCGGATTCAAGTGCGTCCAAGGTAGACTGGCTAATCTTCTGCTCTTTATCGATCATTATTTCAATGCGCATAAAAGTCACCTCAGCTGATGACATCCATTGAGCGGTTGTATTCGTGGCTTCTGATTTTTGCCATGAGTTCATCAGTCAATTCAGAAACCCACTGCAGAGCCAGCCCCTTCTCTTCATCACTACACTCACTAGCCGCTACAAGCTTAAGAAAAAAATCAATGCGCTGGAGCTTCAAAGACTCCAAAAAATAGTCCTGCATCTTTCCTCCTATGACACCAAAACAATACTGTATACATAACCACTGTTTATATTTACAGTATATAATAATCTTACTGATGTAAAACGTTTTTTTACGTTCATCGGCCTGATATGCCTGGTATTATTAAGAGCACGAATTGTTAACCCGCGTAATTAATACAGGTTCCGCCACTTATCATCTTCCTTCAGACGCTGGTTCCGATAGAAGATACGCAGGCCTGCTCCTGACGGAATACTGCCGCCGCGAAGGAGCAAATCGACTTCTTTCTCGCTGCCATCAAATCCCCTGGACTTCAGTTCATAGACGAGCTGCTGTCGCTGATGGTCTGTAATTCGCTGTTTGTAGTCTTTACGCCGTTTCGGTTTCACCTGGCGTAACCTTGCAGCCAGTTCCCGGCGCTCTTTTTTGCTCATACTGTGCAGGTAATCGTGCAACTCCTTGTCATTCATACGGGTAATATCCGTTCTGGAGTCCCCATCAGCTGATTTGTCTTTCCCTTGTTGGTTCAAATTTTCAGCAAGGGGACAGTTATTGCCACGAGTCCAAGGGGCGCAAGCGCCCTGGTCGGCTGCCGCCTCCTGAACGTCAACGGCCTTACGAACCATTTTCCACTTCACTGCATGAGTGCAGATCTTGCCCTCTGCAATGGGTGACCAGATGCCATAAATACGAATACCGTGATCACCATAGGCGGTCGGCTCTTCGTTGATTTCATAAGCGGTTCTGATCAAGTGATATTTGCGGGGAACCAACACGCCGCCCTGCTTCATAATGTAGGTGGCAAAACAGCCAGCATCAGCAGCAGCCAGAATGGCATCAAGACGCGGATCATCCAGTACCGGCGCACCTGCTTTTTTGTCACCCTGCTGCCTTGCCGCCTGACCAGCCAGCAATCGCAGTTCACGGTAAGCCTGACGCCCCGGAATGCCAAAGAAGCGGAATTGCTGAACACGATGCAGAGACGCCCAGGCATTAACGTATTCAGCGTTATCACGCAGGGATTTACCCGTTTCCTTGCTGATCTCGCCAGCCAGACCACGCCCGTCAATGTTCTTACTGATGTATTTCGCGATGTAGCTTGTCGGCGTTCCTTTGCGCGGGTTAATCAGCTCAGACTTAAAGCGTGGCCCCGTGTTATTGCCCAGTTCCTCGCGGTCTTCACGGATGGCAAACTTACGCAGTAATGCAGTGATGGCGCGGCGGTCTTTTTTACGCATGAAGCACATGAGATGCCAGTGCACAGTACCGTCATGATGCGGCTCAGCCACCCGCACGCCATACCACCGCAATCCGGCTTTGTGCATCGCCTTACGAAATGCAGCAAACATGCCGACCAGATAATCACTGCTTTGTCTTACCGTCGCATTTGTCCAGGTCGGGTTTGGTCTGCCGTTATTGAGCGTGGAATGGAAACGTGACGGACAGGTGATGGTGTAGAAAACGGCGCAGTCACCGCGCATTTCCGCGATAAGCTCCAGACCTTTAACGCAGGCCATCATCTCATTGCGGCGATGTGCCGGGTTGCTGCTGCTGGCGTTTACCACATCTTCCATATCCAGCGTGTCTCCGTCTTCGTTCACCAGTTCATGAGAACGGAAAAACTCCAGCGACTTGCGGCGCTGCTCACGTTTATGCGTCACTGCTTCATAGCTGACATAGGGAGATGCTTTTTTGCTGACCAGACAGACAGCACGCAACTGCTCTTCCCGCCATTCGCAACGCATCTTCCACAATTTTCGATACCACCAGTCGGCGCAAAGCATACGTGCCAGCGAACCCGGTATGAGTTCATAGGGCACAGGTTTGCGGCGGTTTCTTTTCCGACGAAGTTTCTCAAACGCAGGCGGGATAACATCCAGACGCAGGGTTTCCGCAGCCACCTTTTCCCATGTCTTGCGGATTTCTTCTGGCTTAACGTCATCGGTGGCGTACAAATCACCACAAGCGGCCTCAAGACACATGCTCATATGCGCTGCTACCAGGGTGGACAGGCGTTTCACCTGATCCTGGCTCATTTCAGGCAGGATCAGCAGCCCCTCCAGCCCTTGATGGCTTGCCATAAAACGGAAAGAAACAGATAGCTGACTGTCACGTACACAATCCAGTCGCTCCAGACATGGCTTAATCGTCTCACGCAAATAGCGGGAATAAGCCTTTGGCCTGCCCAGGCTGCTGAAGTATTCGATACGTTGCATCAGCGGCTTGCTGATATGAGAAGGCTGGGCGCTGACATCTGCCAGAATGACCATGTCCGGGTTAAAACGCTGCTGCTCATGCGCCAGCTTTGCCCGGCTAATGAGCTTATCCTGCTCCATTTCGCGCTGGACAGGATCACGGGATTCATTAAAGAAATAACGCTCCCAGACCTGCTCACTCAGTGCCTCGCGGCGCAGTTGTTCCTGCTCGTTATCGGCAGCGTACAGAGTGATCAGGTTTGAAAGTGCAGACTCCGGCGCAACTTCCGCCGGATCCAGATAAGGGTTAATGGCCTTTTTCGGGCCGTTCCATGAAAATGCTGCGGCAGCCTCGTTAAAGCCGCTAGAGTTGCTCATATCGTCATGACTCATACACGCACCTCGTACACAGCAGAACTATCCACGCCACGCGAAGGATCAAATCCCATCCAGCAGCGCGACCCGGAAACAGCAATGATTTCTGTTGCAGATTTACTCTCGCCAGCTGACACGCCGATGCTGCGTTTTGCCTTGATGTAGTGGTGAGTGAAATTGCGATACAGCGAACGGATCAGGGATGTGTCACTGTTAGAAACAATGACCGGATGACCTTCTGATGATCGATATTCAAGAACGGATGCCAGTGATACTGGTCATCTTCAGTGAAGCCGTCAGTGTGATAACCGGAAAACGTGCCGTCATACGGCGGATCGCAATACACCACATCCCCCGCCTTCAACATCGCCAGCGTTTCATCAAAGCTGGCGCAGATAAACGTTGCCCGCTGGGCTTTTTCTGCAAATGCGCGAATTTCTTTTTCAGGGAAATACGGATTTTTATAATTACCGTAGGGAATGTTGAAATGCCCGCTCTTGTTATAGCGACATAACCCACGGTAACCATGACGATTGAGATACAGGAAATATATCGCTTTCATGAAATCAGTAATTTCAGTTGAGTAATTAAACTCCTGCCTTATGTTGTAATAAGCTAGGTCACTGTTTGCTTCCTCAAACAAAGTTCTGGTCCGCGATATAAACGCCTCGCAATCAGCGGCAATCTTTTTATAGAGGTTGATTAAATCAGGATTAATATCCGCAACCAGATAGCTGGGGTAATCCGTCTCCATCATCACAGCACAGGAACCCGCGAAAGGTTCAACCAGTCGCGGGCCAGCAGGTAGGTATTTTTTCAGTTCGGACATAATTGCGGTTTTATTTCCCGCCCATTTCAGGATGGTGCTCATACAGCACCTCCGTTGTAATGTTTGCCTTTCAGCTCTGCGATTTCCTGACAGGTAATGCAAAGCTGCACTCCAGGAATGGCACGGCGGCGTGCTGGCGGAATTGGTGCTTCACATTCAATGCAAAGCACGCGAGACACGCCCGGTGTTTTGGCACGGGCAGCACGGATATGGCGCTGGCGTTCTTCTTCAACGCGCTGCTGTACGAGAACCATTGCATCAG
>OKSH01003093.1_pt1 | contig 11152 bp, 10 predicted proteins | sample 1601231 | NCBI WGS metagenome assembly OKSH01 (sample SAMEA3541596, study PRJEB24748) | human gut metagenome | biome: human gut; feature: human-associated habitat; material: faeces | place: China | collected 2012 | reverse complement strand
CGATACTTCTCATCACAGCAAATTCATTCTGTCTCGCTATGGCTCCTGTCATGATGACATTGAGCAGATTCAGAAGACCGATGATTCCAAAAATCAAAGCCAGTATCATTCCACTGGCATCGTATGTGGCCGTTATGTCATTGAAATCCTGCTGGGCTTTCTGCTTTGTCATGACACTGATGCCATTATTTCGGCTATAACTGTCTACGTATTTCATCAGGGATGCAAAGTAATCTTCCTCTGCGTCAAAAATACAGTGAATAGGGTATTCTCTCGTCTGCGGATATATTTTCAGAAACTGTTCAGCCGGCAAAATAACACTTTCATACCCACCGGAGCTGTAATCAGTCAATAGCTGGGTAGGCGCGCCCACCACTGCCATGACTGTGTATTCTCTCACAGTTCCTCCTATGTCGAGACTGACCTGATCACCCGCATGAAATTCCTGCGCCTCTTGATCGTACTCACCTTTGTCGCTCAAAAATCCAGCCATCAGGACATAGTTTCCCTTATTCATCTTCTCATAATCAACTTTCCCTTCTATCGTTTTCAAACGACGCAAAGCACGCTCGTCAAAACCAAAAAGTTGTCTGCGCGCATCAAATTCTTCAAGATTTTCTGATGCAGCAATTCCATTTACCGCTGTGATGCGAATCATTTCCTTTTTTTCCGCAGTTTCTTTGTCATAATCAACCGGGTGGTAATAGACGAAACCCAAATCTTTTACGCCTTCCTTTTCTTTGATGTCCGCTACAAATTTTGCAGGGACCACTTTTTCACTGTTGGCTGCAGATTTGCTCCATGCACTGCTAGACACGTTAAAGTCCGCAATCGCATCTCGGCGCACATAAGTCTCTTCGTCAAAGCACTGAGAGATGTTCATGACGCTGTTGAGCAGAATGATGGCGATGGAAACAGAGAGCACCACCAAAGCAGTCTTTCCTTTATTGCGGTTTAAGTTTGCAAGCGCCATAGAAGCAATTCGATGGCTCGAAGTCCGCCCCTTCTGTCTGTTCTTCTTGTACGTTTCTTTTTCCTGATAATGAAGCGCTTCCACCGGCGATACGCTGCCGGCAAGTTTCCCCGGCTGACTGCAGCTGATCCACACGGTTACAAAGGTAAAGACTGCAGCAGCCGCCCATACTAACAGACTCGGTATGACGAAGTCAGGCTCACTAAAGTTGGAACTCTTCATCGCAAAGACGAGCAGCAGATTTCCGACAAGCCATCCCAGTATAAGACCTGCAGGCAGACCCAGAATCAGCAGCTTCATTCCTTGTCTTCTCACCATGTATTTAATCTGTTTTGGTGATGCTCCTATGGTTTTCAGTTGTCCATACAGGCGAATGTCTTTCATTACAGAGATTCTGAATATATTATAGATGATCAAATAGCCTGCGGCCAATATCAGCAGAATACTGATAAAAACACTGAAGATGGTCCCTCCGTCGGCACTTTGTTGATAAAGATAACCCTGGCAGATATCATGGGCAGTCTCTCTGGGTTTCATTCCAGAGTCTCTTAATACCTGATCCAGATGTTTTCCCAAGTTGTCAGCTGCATCAAAGATTCCGCTTGCAGTATAAGTCTCGTCAGCACTTCTGTCATCTGCAAATGATTCTGAGATCAAGATTTGGGTTTTTTGTTCATATTTCTCTCCTTGCCAGATGCCGCAAAGGGTCATTTCTTCTTCTGCTATTTTCCCGTCGATCTCATATTTCAACACGAATTTTGTGCCGACCTTGTCTGAAATACCAAGCTTACGAATCACTTCCGTATCACAAGCAACTTCGTTCTCTTTCTTCGGCAGATTTCCCTTTATAAGCGTCTTATAGGTGTTATCCGCATAGTTCTCATCCGTCCACATCAGCTCTGCCGTAACGCTGGTTAATTCTCTGTTTTGTACGGTGCCGATGGTACGGCTCAGCCCCGCTTCAATGAAATCAGGGTGATTTTTGATTTTCTCCGCGTCACTTTTGGCCAGATAATTTACAGCAACCATGTACTTGTTTCCTGCCATTTTTAAAGACTGCTGATTGATTGTCTCTTCAGACCCTTGAAAGACCGTGGCAACAGCCATGAAAAGAATGGTTGTTAATATGATTGCCAGGACTGCAATTCTATTTCTATTTTTATTAGCCTTGAGGCAGCTTGCAGACAAGGTTTTGATAAATTTACGATTGTCGTTTTTTAATAACATCTTCCGCCTCCTACCGTTCCCTGTCTGTATTGATGATTTTTCCATCCTCGATGCGGATCATGCGGTCAGCAACCTGAGCGATTTCCGGGTTATGGGTGATCATCACCAAGGTCTGATTAAACTCTGCCATGGTCAGCTTCAGAAGCTGCATGACTTCCAGTGAAGTCTTGGAATCTAAATTACCAGTGGGTTCATCTGCCAAAATAATGGCCGGTTTACTGGCCAGAGCCCTGGCAATAGCAACCCTCTGCTGCTGTCCTCCTGATAGATTATTGGGAAGGTTAGAAAGCTTTTCTTCCAGATGTAATAAACGAACGATATTGTCGATGTATTCCTGGTCTATCTTCCCTCCGTCCAATTCGATAGGCAGGACGATATTTTGATATACGTTTAAGATGGGCACCAGATTGTAATTTTGAAAGATAAATCCGATGTTTCTCCTGCGGAATACGGAAAGCTGCTCATCGTTCATCTTGGCAATTTCCTTCCCTCTGATGACGACACTTCCCGACGTTGGCACATCCAATCCGCCCAGCATGTGCAGCAGTGTAGATTTTCCGCTTCCTGATGTTCCAATGATGGAAACGAATTCCCCCTGCTCGATGGAAAGATCGACACCGTTTAAGGCTTTCGTGACATTGGGTTCGCTTCCGTAATATTTCTTTAATCCCGTCGCTTCTAATATATGACTCATTGACTTCATGTCCTTTCTCTTAGGTTGCCTTCAGTATAGAAAAAAATTATCTCATTCTGTTCTCAAAATAATCACAGCATTGAGATAATCAAATTTGTCTATGGTTCTATAGGCAGATTGAGAGAAAAGAGAGAACCGGCACCAGGTTTCGACCTCACTTCAATAAATCCCTTTTCTTTGGTGATGATTTCTCGCGCTAAATAGAGACCGATTCCTACGCCTTCCGATTCTGCAGCAGACGGTTCCCGATAAAACCGTTTAAAAATTTCCGTAATATGCGCGGCCTCGATTCCCCTGCCATCGTCCCTTACCTGGATTCTGACAAAGAAGTCTGTAGCACTGGCAGAAATTTTGACATTTCCGCCATTTCCGGTGTATTTCACAGCATTATCTAAAATATTGAACAAAGCCTCTGTCGTCCATCTCTTATCGAAATACGCGGTCAAAGTAGGATTACAATCTACAGAGATACCGATGTTTTTTGCCTCGGCCTTTAACGCGGCATCACAGACGACTGCTTCAATGAGCTGGTACACAGATTCTTTCATCGGAGATACGTTGACAATGCCAGTTTCCAGGCGAGACATTTTAATCATCGCCTGAATTAGGAACTCCAGTTTATCAACCTGTTTTTCTGCATTGTGGAGAAACTCTATTCTGTCTTTTTCGTCGATATTTGGACGCAGCAAGATATTCTGATACGTTCTGATGCTGGCAATAGGGGTTTTCAGTTGATGAGATATATCAGAGATAGTCTTCTCAAGGTTTTTCTGATTTCTTTGACTAACCTCAGTTCTTCTCTGCATGATTTCATAAAGCTGCCGCATTCGGACCTGCACTCTGCCAATCAGGCTGTCCTCTTCTTCCTCAAATTCTATATCCTTTCTTCCGGCAATCATACCATCTAAACAATCTGAAAGTTTTCTCGAATAGGTCACGAAACAATATCTCGCATAGGCCATCATAACCACCGAAGCAATAAAAAGCAGGCCTGCAGCGACTAATAAGAAGACTGGTATCATTTTTGCTGCCCCTTCCACTGATATCCCATGCCGTACATGGTTTTAATATACTGGTGTGTCTCGTCTTCCAGTTTTTTGCGAAGCCTGTTGATATTGACTGCAACAGCGTGTTCATCGACGAAATTTCCGACATTATCCCACAGCTTTTCTAATATCAAAGTTTTGGTCACCACCTTTTGATCGTTGGCAATAAGCAGCCGGAGCAGTTTGAATTCTGTAGGTGTCAACGTCAGAGCACTTCCTTCTTTATATGCTGTCAGGCCGTCAAAGTCAATTAGCAGATATCCGTCGTCATACAGACTTCTGCTATTTCCAGACTTTTGACCGCCTCTGCGGAAGACAGCTTCAATTCTCTTATGCAAAACGGCCATGCTGAAGGGTTTCGTAATATAGTCGTCGGCTCCACAGTCAAAGCCAGTGATTTCATCTGTTTCCAAGTCTCTTGCAGTCAGAAAAATGACAGGCAGATCACCTTCCGTTTTGACCGCCTTGCAAAAGTCGAACCCGTCTCCATCTGGCAGATTGCCGTCTAAAAGAAGGAGATCCACCTCTTGTTTTTCAAGCAGCGCCATGCCCTCGCCGAGATTTCTGGCCGAATACACCTGGTATCCCTCTGACCTCAGGTCATATGTAAGTCCTAAATTTAAATCCTTATCATCTTCAATTAACAGTATTTTCTTCATCCTTTTCTCCCAAAGCGTGATATGAAAAAAGGCAACAGAAAACTCCGCTGCCCGCTGTACCTTCAACTATTTATTCGTCCTCATCTTCTCTTCTGACAAATACGCCGTCCTGTCCATTCTGCGTCATATATGCCATCTCTTTGATTTCGTCTCTGTTGCCCTGCAGGACGCCGTTGATATCTTCAAAGGATTTCTCCAGGTTTGCATACATTTCGCCAAAATATTTGAGGTTTAAATCATCCATCTTGGCCTGCATATCAAAAAGCATTTTGTCCACGTAATCATATGTACGCATTTTAAGAACTTTGGCGTAATCTTCTGCAGTTTTCTGTATTCCCTCGGCCATTTTCTGTGCCTTAAGGGTGATATCATCAGTCTCAACTAAATAGTCCGCCTGTTTTTTGGCCTCGATGATAATCTTTTCATATTCCGATTTTGCTTCGCTTAAGATTCTCTCTTTTTCATCTTTTACCCATTTTGCCTGTTGTACATCATCAGGAAGACTCAATCTGATTTCCCTTACAATTTCAAGCACTTCATTTGCATCTACCATGATCTTGCCGGTAAGTGGCAAGCCAGGGGCAGTGTCGACGATATCCTCAATCTCCTCTAATAATTCTAATACAGTCATCTTCTCCTCCTAATGGAGCTGCCTTAATTCGTGAAACGAATTGCTGGAAACTCCTTATGCTTTAAACGCCTAAATCTGTGATTTAGCTGCGTTTTGTCGTATAATGGTCCTCGCCCCGATTTCTGACAAGAAATCGATTGGGAGTCCTTATGCTTTAAACGCCTAAATCTGTGATTTAGCTGCGTTTTGTCGTATAAGCTAATTTGTATATTTTGCTTTGATCTCTTTGAGGATGATTTCAGGCACTAATCCGTCCACACATCCATTGAGTGAGACCACTTCTTTAATCATACTTGAACTGATAAAAGAATATCTTGGACTAGTCATCAAAAATACAGATTCTATGCCTTTATCAAAGAGGCAGGCGTTCATCTGTGCCATCTGTATTTCATACTCGAAGTCCGATGTTGCCCGAAGGCCTCTGACCACTGCGTCAAAGTGATTCTTATTCACATAGTCGGCCAAAAGTCCGTCAAAGCATTCAACAGTCACGTTATGTAAGTCAGCAGTGACTTCTTCTATCAGCTTGACCCTCTCTTCTTGCGTAAACAGCGGTTTTTTGTTTGGATTCACAATAACGCCGACGACTAATTCATCAAACATCTTCGACGACCTGGTAATGATATCCAAATGCCCGTTGGTCATAGGGTCAAAGGATCCTGTATATAAAGCCCTTTTTGTCATTCCTCATCCTCCGCTGCGCATCTGTAAATGCTGACCAAAATCTTACCGTATTTTCTCTCCTTGACCTTCGTCAAACGTCCGATCTGGTCGGGCACCTGGTCACGCACACCGTGTTCTGCTATTATTATACCGTCCTCTGTCAATAAATCAAGGGAATCTATCAGTTCCAGACATTTTTCATAGAAGCCCGCCTGATATGGCGGATCGAGGAAAATGACATCTGCCTGTTCCTTGAGTTTGCTCAGGGCTTTGGTGTAATCGCCAGCAAGAACGACGGCCTGATCCTGGGCACCGCATTTCTCGATATTGGTTTTAATCAGATTCAGGCTTTCTCTGGAATTATCGCAAAAATAGCATTTCTTAGCGCCTCGTGATAACGCTTCCAAACCCAGATTACCTGTTCCTGCAAAGAGATCCACACATACGGAATCCCAAATATCATTCATCAAAATATTAAAAATCGCTTCTTTTACTTTATCTGTCGTGGGCCTTACGTCTACGCCTATAGGAGTTTCTAGCTTTCTTCCCCTGTAATCTCCAGTAATAATCCTCATTATCTATCTCCGTTCATTTATAATTTCTCCTATGCCAATATCAGCCGTAACGACTTTACCCAAAAACTTGGCTGCCGTCTTGCTGCAATGTACTGGTTTTCTGGCATGAAAAGTGATGGTTAAATCTGCTTTGACACAAGCTCCAGGCTCCTCGTCTGGCTCCATGTCTCCAGACAATCCGCTGGGAATATCGAGTGCAGCTACATAGGCCTTCGAATGATTGATCGAAGTAATCATTTCGTCAGCAGGACTGCGGAGCTGTCCGTGAAAGCCTGTCCCATAGATGGCGTCGACGATAAGATCTGACTCCTGCATATCAATTGCAACATCAGCTGTTAGAATTTGCACATTGGCCTGTATCAATTGGTAGTTTGCTTTTGCGTCATCTGCCTGCGGTTCTCCTTCTACGAGCACGACCTGCGTCTGTATACCCGCTTCATATAATTTCCTGGCTACAACAAATCCATCACCGCCGTTATTGCCTTTTCCACAAAATACCAAGGCGTTTTCAGTCTGCGGATGATGCTTTAAGATCGTTGAGAAGGCTTCAAATCCAGCATTTTCCATCATCTGATAATAGGAAAGACCGGCTTTGTCCGCAGCTGTTTCAAGCGCTTTCATTTCCTCACAAGTTACTACTTCTTTTCTATGTAAATCGTTCACCTTTGTCACCGCCTTCTAAACCAATAGTATACCATGAATTATAAAAGAATGCTATTAATTTGTCGTTCAAGAAACGAAAAAGGACCGTCTCAAAGTTAATTGAGACAGCCCCTTTAAGCAAAAAGTTTATTACAACTTCTTAATTAAGGAATTAGATTCCTTATTTTCCAGCTAACTGCTGTTCAGCCATTTCTACAAGCTTCTTAGTCATATAGCCACCTACATAACCATTCTGTCTTGCAGTCATGTTTCCCTTGTCAGCCTGGTCGTAATTTGAAAGACCAAGTTCATTAGCAACTTCTGTCTTCAGGTTGTTTAATGCTGGTTTAGCATTAACATTCATTTTCTGCTGTAAATTCATTTCTTTTCACCTCCTGTTTACGTTATTAATTTAACCCGATCGGAGATTTCTATGTCTTGTAAAATATGGATAATTTCTTCCTGCGTTATAGTTCTAATTTAATGTCTTCGCCGAACATTTTTCTGATCCGGTTTTTCAGCTTTTCATATTTTCGATTTCTTAAATCCGGGTCTTTATCTATAATCGCTTTGGCTGTGTTTTTCGCTTTTTCCAGAACGTCGCCATGACGGACCAGATCACTGATATGCATTTCAGGCAGACCGTGCTGTCTGGTTCCAAAAAGCTCACCTGGTCCGCGCAGTCGCAGATCAGCTTCTGCAATTTCAAAGCCGTCATTGCTCTCACACATAATCTGATTCCGTTCTTTTGCTACATCTGTTTCATTGTGGCAAATTAAAAAACAATAGGACTGATCGCTGCCGCGGCCTACGCGGCCGCGTAGCTGATGAAGCTGGGCCAGGCCGAATCGCTCACAGTTTTCAACCACCATAACGGTAGCATTGGGCACGTTGATACCTACTTCTATTACTACAGTAGAAACTAGCACGTCGATGTTGCCATCAGAAAATTCACCCATGATAAAATCTTTTTCTTCTTGTTTCATAGCGCCGTGTATTAACGCCACCTGAAAGCCGGCAAACTTCTGGCTCAACTCTTTATGCAGTTCCTCTGCCGATTTCGCATCAATCTTATCTGATTCTTCAATCAGCGGCGCTACCACATAGGCTTGTTTCTTTTCCTTCAACTGTTTTTTAACAAAATCATAGACCCTGTTTCTGTTCTCCATATCCGCCTGCATCGTTTTAATGGGCTGTCTGCCCCTTGGCATGGTCCTAATCTGCGAAATGTCCAGGTCTCCATAAATGATTACTGCCAAAGTCCTTGGAATCGGTGTAGCCGTCATAACTAAAATATTGGGGTTTTTGCCTTTTTTGGATAAAAGGCTTCTCTGGTTGACTCCAAATCTGTGCTGTTCGTCTGTTATTACCATTCCCAAATTCTTAAAAATTACGTCAGGCTGAATCACCGCATGGGTGCCCACAAGAATTTGGATTTGACCTATCGCCAATCGCTGCAGCGTCTCTCTTTTCTCTGCTGCTTTCATACTGCTGCACAAAAGGCCGACAGAGATTCCATATTTTTCAAAATCTGCTGTTAAAGACTGCACGTGCTGTTTGGCCAAAATTTCTGTCGGCGCCATCATGACGCTTTGATAACCATTTTGGGCCGCAGCATACATGGCCAACTCTGCCACCACGGTTTTTCCTGATCCGACGTCACCTTGTATCAGGCGATTCATAACCTTGTCCGCCGCTAAATCCCTTTTCATGTCTTCCCACACGCTTTTCTGGCCCGCAGTCAATTCAAAAGGCAGGTCTTTGATAAATTGGTCGGCGCAGTCAGCCTCGATGACAATTCCGCCTGTATCTTTTCGCGTCTCATTCTTAATATAAAAAAGGCCAGTTTCCAGCGTAAGAAGTTCATCAAAGATGAGTCTAAACTTACTTTCTAAAACTTGTTTTCCATCTTTGGGAAAATGAATATTCTCTATAGCATAGGCTGGACTTGCTAAACGATTTTCTGACACGACTTCATCTGGCAGCCATTCTTCCACTTGGGGATACAGTTCCTGCAGCTGTAATTGAATTTTACGCAGTTCATTTTGGGAGATACCGCTGATCTGCGGATAAATAGGAATAATTCCTCTGATGTCATTGGGGTCGCCGATGCGATGAAATTCGGGATGAATCATCTGTTTGCGGTCAAAGTTTTCTGTAACTCTGCCATAAAAAGAGTAATCCTGATTGACATTAAATAGATTTGCAATATACCTTCCATTGAAAAAAAGAATTTCCACGGTCCCTGTCTCATCCGACACCAAAAGTGTCAGAGGCGTATTCTTCTTGTATGGATTGCCGGAATACCGACGTGATAATACTTTACCGCTGATTAAGAATTCTTTACCTGGCTGCAGATCTTCAATTCTGGTTTCCTGTCGTCTGTCCTCATACTTTCTGGGGAACAAGTTCAACAGATCCTCCAAGGTAAAGATGTGGTTTTTTTTGAGAATCTCTGCTTTTTTCGGTCCAATCCCCTTCAGGCTGCTTACTTTATCATTCAGTTCCATATCTCTTCACAACCTCTAAATTTCTTCTCGCCACCTGCCTGGATTTAACGCCGGCAATTCTGATTTTGATTTGATTTGGTTTTTTTCCCTGTTTCTTATAAATTGTATCTGCCACATAATCACTGATATCGTTCGTGATATTTGCAATGCTTGTACCAAACTTTACGATGATATTGAATTCAATGTCCACGCTGTTTCCTTCAAAACTGCGCTCTACTTCTATGTTGCCTGCAAATTCTGAAAGATTGTATTTGCCGTCGTTGCCAATCTGGCGGCCTTTTTTTGTCGATGGCCATACTTTGCCCAGACAGGATTCTTCTTTAAAGCTGTCTGCAATTATTTGCGCAAAGAGCATGTTAGAAATGGTAATAGTCCCTAACTCTGTTTCTCTTGATAATGTCAAATCACTTACCTCCATAGATATATAAATCTATTTTAACACATACAGTAACAAAAGTGGCCTCTATTTCATAAAATATACAGGGTGTTTTTATGAATAATAATAGAAAGAGAAAACCGATATGTAAGTATAAAGAAGCCAAAGACATCGGATTCGTGCTCATCGTCTTCGGCATCGTTACGGTATGCGCATTTTTTCTACCGCCAAGAGCGTGGATTCTGCTATTGGGCGGCGTTCTGGTCCTGTGCGGCATCAGCCTGCTGCGTCACTACTAGTCAGCAGGCTGTTTTTCTGTTATCTGAACACAGCCTTTGCGCCCAGTGCAATCACATGATAAGCTGGATTCTCTAAGCGCTTTGCAGCCTGTTTCAGGCCGTCTCTGATAACAATTTTCTGTGGACAATGCACTTCACATCTTCCACAGCCGATACAACGAGCGGCATTGGTTCTCTCTGCACGAAAAGTCGTACACATCAAATACTCTCTCATACCTGTAAAGAGGCCATCTGCGTAGCTAGCGTTATAACATCGGAAGATACCAGAAATGTCCACGCCTTTGGGACAAGGCTGACAGTAGCCACAGCCAGTGCAAGGAATTTTAATCATCTCATTGATGGCCGTTTTTACAGATTCAAATACCTTCTTCTCTGCACATGTCATTTCACCTGATTGGACAGTCTGCGCGACTTTGACATTTTCCTGTAGAATTTCCATAGACCCCATTCCTGATAATACTGTAGATACAGCCTTCTGATTCCAGAGCCAGCGAAGCCCCCATTCTGCTGGGCTGCCTTTTCTTTCGGCTTCAGCAAAGACTGCTTTGGCTCTCTGGGGCAGGCCTTCTGTCAGAAGACCTCCTCTCAGCGGTTCCATGATGATAACGGGAATTTCCTTTTCAGCCGCGTATTCCACACCTTTTCTTCCAGCTTGACTGTGTTCATCCATATAATTATATTGTACCTGACAGAAATCCCAGGGGTAGATGTCGAGAAGTTCCATAAACTGACGGCTGCCGCCATGATAGGAAAAGCCGATATTTTTAATCTGTCCGCAGGATCGCTTCGCTTCAATCCATTCCAAAATGCCCATCTTAATCAATCGTCTCCAAATCCTAACGTCAGGAAGCATGTGC
>OKSH01003081.1_pt1 | contig 11194 bp, 10 predicted proteins | sample 1601231 | NCBI WGS metagenome assembly OKSH01 (sample SAMEA3541596, study PRJEB24748) | human gut metagenome | biome: human gut; feature: human-associated habitat; material: faeces | place: China | collected 2012 | reverse complement strand
AGGGAATTCTGGTGCAGCAGTATGACCTTGAGAAGGAATGTCTGGTGGGAGAGGCGAAAAATGTTTTTCCGGGAACCGGACGCGGCTATACAGAAGGTCCACATATTTACCATATTGGAGAATATTATTATCTGCTGATGGCAGAAGGCGGAACCGGATATGAGCATATGGTAACTATGGCGAGATCCCGTTCCATCTGGGGACCATACGAGGAAGATCCAGGCAATCCGGTACTTACCTCTGATGTGGATAATCCAGAGAAACTGCAGAAATGCGGACATGCAGATCTTGTATGCACTCAAAACGGGGAGTGGTACATGGTACATCTTTGTGCAAGACCGCCGAAGGGCAGCAGACAGTGCGTGCTTGGTCGTGAGACTGCAATTCAGAAAATGTTATGGAACAAAGAGGGCTGGTTAAGACTGGCCTGCGATGGAAGATTTGGACAGTGGGAGACAGAGGAGCCAACTGGAATCCCGGAGTGTCTTTTCCCAGAGGAAGAGGGGAAGGATTATGGAAAAGAAGACTTTGATTTAGAAATTGCAGACAGTGCTGGAAATAATGAAACTGCAAAGAATGCGGACATTGCTGAAATTCCTTCGAAAACAAAAGAGTATCTGAATGAGAAGAATGCTGTGGACGAAGAATGTGATAAAAAGTTAAGTATGCCAGTGAAGAAAACCTCTGCGCTTTTAGATGTGCGCTATACTTCCCTGCGCCAGCCCTATGACAGCTACACCAGCCTGACAGAACGTCCTGGCTATCTCCGTCTCTACGGTCAGGAATCCCTGAATTCCTGCTATAACGTAAGTCTGGTGGCGCGGCGGCAGCAGGACCGCTATGTTCAGGTAGAAACCTGTGTAGAGTTTGCCCCGACCTGCAGAGAGCAGATGGCAGGACTTGCCTATATGTATGATACTGGTAATTTCTACCTTCTGGTAAAGACCAGAGAGGAAGAGTTTGGCTCCCAGACACTTGATTTGAAAAAGCCTGCAAAGCTGCGCCTGATAAAGAGCGATCACTTTGATGTAGAAGATGTGATTCCGGCAATCTCCATCCCGGAAGAAGGCCCCGTATACCTGCGCGTGACCACCACCCAGGAAGGACTTTGCGCAAAATTCTTCTACTCCCTGGATGAAAAAGACTATCAGGAACTGGCTGAAGTCCCCACCAACATTCTCACCGACGAGCAGAGCGATGGATTCACCGGAGCTCATTTCGGAATGTACTGTCACGATATGACAGGGGTGAGACGGTATGCGGATTTTGATTATTTTGAGATTGTCAAAACGCGTAAAGAACAATAGGAAAGGCATTTAGCCACTTTTTCAAATACGCTCTGGACAGATTAAAAATTCATACATTTTCTTAATAAAGTAACGTTGCAAACCCCATGTTTTCTGACGTATTATGATAGTAGAAAGCATGGGGGATTTTTATTTATACGGGCAGTAAATCAAAGTTCATATCCTCACAGGATGTCAGATTCGGCAGTGATATCGAGACAAATCCGCAGCGCGTATTTGGAATTTTGAAAGAGAGATATATAAAATATAAGAAATCTAAAATGGAGAAGGAGACAAGAAAAATGAAATTAAATTATGCAAAAACAATAGAAAAATGGGGCATTTTTGAAGTGACCGTAAGTGGTCCAAAGGAAGGGAATCCATTTTGTGACCAGTGGATTAAAGGTACTTTTTGTTGTAAAAATGAGAAGAAAACGGTAGATGGGTTTTATGATGGAGATGGTACTTATAGAGTAAGATTTATGCCGTCTTTTATAGACGAGTATACCTTTGAAATTGAGGCTTCCTTTGATATTAACGCGGGGGAAGAAGTGCCGGATGAAGAAGCGCCTGAACATAAGCTAGGAACTGCTGGTGGTGGGAAAACAGCAGAAAAATGTGCTGTCAGAAATATACTGACCGGCAGTTTTATTGTAACTTCTCCTTCAGCAGACAACCATGGACCGGTTCGTGTTGCAGGTACCTATTATCTTGCCTATGAGGATGGAACACCCTATCACTGCATTGGAACGACCTGCTATGTATGGAATCTGCAGAACGAAGAATTGCAGAAGCAGACACTGAAAACTCTGGAAGAAAATGCTTTTAATAAGATCCGGTTCTGTATTTTTCCCAAGCACTATGACTACAACCTTCATGAGCCGATTACCTATCCTTATGAGGGAACACCCTGCGACAGCTCTATGTTAAATGAGAATAATTTCGCGGAATATAATGGCTGTGCACCAGGTAACGACTGGGACTTTACCAGATTCAATCCAGCCCATTTCCAGCATATTGAAAAGTGCATCCAGGCGCTGATGAAACTGGGAATTGAGGCAGATCTGATTGTTATGCATCCATATGACAGATGGGGATTCTCCATGATGAAAGCAGAGGATGATGACCGCTACTGGAAGTATGTGCTGGCCCGTTTTTCCGCATACCGAAATGTATGGTGGTCCCTGGCTAATGAGTATGATCTGATGCACGAAAAGACTCTTTCTGACTGGGAAAGATATGCCGGCATTATCTGTGAGAAGGATCCTTACCATCATCTCAGATCCATTCATAACTGTAAGGCATATTACGATTATAACCTGCCCTGGATTACCCACTGCAGCATCCAGAGAACAGAGACATACCGTTCCTCCGAGCTGGTAAATGAGTGGCGTGAGAAATATCATAAGCCTGTAATTCTGGATGAAATCTGCTATGAGGGTAACATTCAGTTTGGCTGGGGAAATATCAGCGGTGAGGAAATGACAAGAAGATTCTGGGAGGCATTCTGCCGCGGAGGATATCCGGGACACGGTGAAACTTATCTCAGTCCGGATCGTATTCTCTGGTGGTCTCATGGCGGCGTTCTTCATGGAACCTCACCGGATCGTATCAGATTTCTTGCAAAAATCATGGAAGAAACACCGGGACTTGGTGTGGAACCTATGCCCTGCAAATGGGATGAGGTTGCCTGCCGTGCTGCCGGTTTCCCGGCAAGGAAAGATTATTTTATTTACTATTATTCCTTCATGCGACCGGGCTTCCGAGACTTCTACTTTGATGATACTACAGAGTATCAGGTGGAAATAATCGATACCTGGGAAATGACTGTTACAGATGGAGGAATTCATAAAGGAAAGTTCCGAGTAAAGCTGCCGGGGAAAGAGTATATGGCGGTGCGCCTGCAGATAGCGAAATAATAACCATATTCATACAAAAAGCCCAGTTGTGTATGCAGCTGGGCTTTTTGAGCATAAAATTCTTGAATCGTTTTTCAGAATTTGTTATGATTCATATCAGAATTTATGAGAAATAAACAGAAATACTTTTAAACAGGGGAGGAGATTTTTTGGAAGAAACAAACATCAGTCAGGAGCAAAATCCATTGGGAACGGCTCCGGTAGGTGGTTTGATCGGGAAATTTGCAATTCCGGCTATTATCAGTATGCTGGTCAGTGCAATGTACAATATTGTGGATCAGATTTTTATTGGCCAAGGCGTTGGAATGCTGGGAAATGCTGCTACTAATGTTGCGTTTCCTGTAACAACTATTGCAACGGCGTTGGCACTGCTTCTGGGAATTGGAGGTGCGTCCAATTACAATCTGGAAATGGGCGCCGGAAGAGAGAAGAAGGCAAGCTCCATAGCCGGAACGGCGCTTTCCACACTGGTAATCACAGGTGTGATTCTGGCAGTGGCAGTACTTCTGTTTTTGCGTCCGCTCCTAAGCTTATTTGGTGCAACGACAGATGTTATGCCTTATGCGGTGGATTATCTTGGCATCACAGCTGTGGGACTTCCTTTTTATGCATTATCCATTGGAGGAAATCATATTGTCCGTGCAGACAGAAGTCCCACATATTCTATGACCTGTGTTCTTACAGGTGCCATTGTCAACACAATTCTGGATCCACTTTTCATTTTTGGGTTTGGTTGGGGAATCAAGGGTGCTGCCTGGGCAACTGTGATCGGACAGGTTGTTTCCGGAATTTTGGTGGTTATCTACTTTGGAAAATTTCGTAAAATGTATCTGGAGCTGAGCATGTTAAAGCCTTCTTCAGAGTGCCTGAAAGCCATTATTTCTCTCGGAATGGCGTCCTGTATTAATCAGATTGCTATGGCAATTGTTCAGATTGTGCTGAACAATATTTTACGTTATTACGGCGGTTTATCTGTCTATGGAAGTGATATTCCAATCGCCTGTGTAGGAGTTATTTCAAAAGTAAACCAGGTGTTTATGGCGATTTGTATTGGAATTTCACAGGGCTGTCAGCCAATCTGGGGCTTTAATTATGGAGCAAAAAAATACGACAGGGTAAGACTTGCATATCGTTATTCCATGATTTCATGTACTGCGATTGCAACTGTATTTTTCCTTTGTTTCCAGTTATTTCCCCATCAGATTGTAAGTATTTTCGGAACTGGAAGTGACCTTTATTTCCAGTTCGCAGAACGCTATCTGAAGATATTTATGTTTATGACTTTTGCAAATGGAATTCAGCCAATGTCCTCAGGATTTTTTACATCTATCGGAAAAGCAAAGCTTGGAATCGTCATGTCCCTGACCAGACAGGTGCTATTTCTTTTGCCATTGATCGTTGTTTTCTCATTAATAATGGGAATTGACGGGGTGATGTATGCTGGACCGATCGCAGATGCAGCGGCATTATCATTGGCGATATTGTTTGCACGAAGAGAGCTTGTGGCCATGAAGAAATAATAAAAAAGACTGATATAAATGATACTGTACTTCAGGAGGTTGTTGGAGTCCGGTATGTTATATCAGTCTTTTTTATAAATACAGCTGATTAACCGTTAGGTTAAATCTGTGTCAGATATTAATGGCAGGAATGACTTCCGCAGCCATGATCGCCACAGCTGTGACCTGCTTCATGATCATGGTGATCGCAATGTACATTGGGGTTATAGCCAAGATTTCCTGCGAGTAATGCGTTTACAGCTTCATCAGCGTTGCCGCTGACACCACCGAAAAGACGGATTCCAGCCTGGGCAAGTGCATTCTGGGCACCGCCGCCAATACCGCCGCAGATCAGGGTATCTACGCCATGTGCAACCAGGAATCCAGCCAGTGCGCCGTGACCGCTTCCATTGGTATCGACTACTTCGGCACTTACAACCTTGCCATCTGTAATGTCATAGATCTTGAATGCTTCTGTGTGTCCAAAGTGCTGAAAAATTTCTCCATTTTCATAAGTAACTGCAATCTTCATAATGATATCTCCTTCATTTTGTAAATTTGATTTGGGAAGTGAACTATTAAATCGGTCAGCGGCTGGCAGTTTCTGTGAAAGGTCTAAGCTGGTAAGCGGAGTCTGTTTAGATTCCTTTTGGCAACAGCATTTCCCGCAGCGCGTATGCTCCCGTCCTTCGCAGAGCCGGTAATTTCCCCCGGCTATGACAAGGCGCTGTCCAAGGACGATACATCGGGCAATTTTTTTTCGGGCAGTTTCATAAATTTCTGTGACAGTTGTCCGGGAAATGTCCATCTGGGAAGCACATTGTTCGTGAGTTTTCTTCTCAAGATCTACCAGACGGATGACTTCATATTCATCCAGAGTCAGAGTGACAGCTTCCGACTCTCTGGGACATTCTTCCGGAGAAAAAGATTCATATTGGGGTGCCTGGCAGATTCTGCGGCATCTGGGCGGTCTGGGCATATATGTCACCTCCTTGTTTTCGATATATGTCGATTATAAACCAAAAGAAGAGAAAATTCAATACTATTATTTTCTGAGCGCTATTCAAAGTTGCTCCAATATGGTATAGTTTTGTTACTATTCATTTGCAACGCTCTGCGAGGTGTTTTTGGTGGATAAAGTTTACAGAAAACCAGAGAACTAAGTTTGCGTAGCAAACGCTATTTCTTGTGCCTGTCACAAAAAGGTTCGTGTTTCTGTGCGTCGCGAAGCGCGTTGCTGTGAAGGTCGTGGTTGACAATTTTTTTTATTTGGAGTACAGTCCAAGAAGAGATAAAATCGTTATTGCTCAAAAGCAATTTTTTTCTGGAATTTCGGGCACAATTGGAGCAGTAATGTAAAATTAACAGAAGAGGTACGAATATGCTGAAAGTAAAGAACCTGACTTTTGAAGTGAATGAAGAAGGGAAAAAGCGCTGTCTGGTAAATCACATCAGTTTTGATGTTCAGGATGGAGAAATGCTGGTAATCACCGGACCAAATGGAGGTGGAAAATCCACCCTGGCCAAGGTACTGGCTGGCATTGAGAAAGCAGACAGCGGAGAAATTTATCTGGATGATGAGAACATTACAGGATACGATATTGATCATCGTGCAAATGCGGGAATTGGCTATGCATTTCAGCAGCCACCCCGCTTTAAAGGCATGACCGTGGCAAGAATGTTATCTCTTGCAGCAGGAAAGAATTTAACGGAAAAAGAGAGCTGTGACCTTCTCTCAGCTGTAGGACTTTGTTCCGAAGATTACCTGAACCGTCAGCTGGATGGAACCCTTTCCGGCGGTGAAATGAAGCGAATTGAGATTGCCACAGTTTTAGCGAAGTCTCATAAAGTAAGCATTTTTGATGAACCTGAAGCAGGAATCGACCTGTGGAGCTTTTCCATGCTGATCAAGCGCTTTGAGGAGATTCATCGTGAGAAAAAGGAGTGCCTGATCCTGATTTCCCATCAGGAAAAAATCATCAATATGGCAGATAAAATCATGGTAATTGAAGACGGTGAAGTAAAGAAATATGGTACGAAAGAAGACGTTTTCCCAACCTTATTTCAGCAGGAAAAATGTCAGAAATGTCTGAATGAAGGAGGAAAATGTTGATGGTTAAAGTAGAAGAAACAACCCAGGGTGTGCTTGATAAGATCAGCGAAGGCTTTGCGCAGAAAGGTGCTTTTAATCTCCGTCAGAATGGTATTTCCATCTGTCACGGTGACAGCGAACATATCAAAATAAAGAAAAAAGAGGACAAGCCGGGAATCGATATTTTCATTGACGGGGAGACAAAGGGAGAGAAGGTTTTCATCCCGGTAGTGGTAAGTGTATCTGGAATGACCGATCTGGTTTACAATGATTTTTATGTGGCAGACGGTGCAGATGTTGACATTGTTGCAGGCTGCGGAATCCACAATAGTGGCTGTAATGACAGTCGTCACGATGGTATTCATACTTTTCATGTGGGTAAAAATGCTAATGTACATTACGAGGAAAAACACTATGGAGAGGGGAATGGAACCGGAAGCAGAGTGCTGAATCCCGTAACTAATATTGAGCTTGGAGAGAACTCCGTATTTACGCTGGATACCGTTCAGATCAAAGGTGTTGACTCCACAATCCGTACCACAAATGTTTCAATGGATGCAGATTCCAAGCTGTTTGTTCTGGAACGTCTGATGACAGATGGGGAGCAGAAAGCGGAGTCTGATATTGAAGTCTGTATGAACGGAGCGGGATCTTCTGCACAGATTATTTCCCGTTCTGTTGGAAAGGGAAATTCTTCCCAGGTTTTCCATCCGAAGGCTGTTGGAAAGAACAAATGTCACGCACATATCCAGTGTGATTCCATTATTATGGATCATGCAGAGGTGGGTTCTATCCCGGAAATCCAGGCGAAGCATGTGGATGCTGCAATTGTTCATGAGGCCGCTATTGGAAGAATTAACGATGAGCAGCTTCTGAAGCTAAGAACTCTTGGAATGACGGAAGCTGAGGCGGAAAATGTGATCATTGAGAATTTCCTGAGTTGATAAAAACTTAAACAGAAAAATAACTATTCAGTAGGTATGTACTATTTTGCGGAGGTTGTAACTGTGAAGGTGCTGAATAGTTACACAGAGAATATAGAATCTTCAGGTAGGTTTGGAAGATTTATGAAAAAATGCCAGGCAGCGTCGTTCAAAGACGCTGCCTGGCATTTGACATTATCTAATTTTTACGGATTTTTTGGAACTCCATTTGGAATAATATTTTTTGCCGCTTACAACTTTGTAGGTGCGGATCCGTACATAATATTTTTTCTTTGAAACCAGTTTCTTTAAGGTTGCGCGTGTAGCAGAGCCTTTTACGGTAAGGGTTTTCGCCTTTTTCATGCTGCTGTTCTGGTTGCCTTTATCGGAATCATCTTTACCGGAGTTATCTTTACCGGAGTTATCTTTACCGGAATCGTCTTTACCAGAGTTATCTTTACCAGAATCATCTTTACCGGAATCGTCTTTACCGGAGTCATCTTTACCAGAATCGTCTTTACCAGAGTCATCTTTACCGGAATCATCCTTACCAGAATCGTCTTTACCAGGATTATCTTTTCCTGCGTCCGAGTCATCCTTGCTAGGAGCAGCTGTGATCGTAAAGGTTGTGTTAATAATGCCGGTGTAATTTCCAGCTCCAGTAATAGTTACAGTAGCAGTACCTTCCTTCACATTATCTTTATAAGAAACTGTGAAATCAGTGCCTGCCGCAAGTGTCTTGTCTCCGTATGTAACGGTAACATCCTGGCATTTCTCTGTTCCGTCACTGGTGTAGGAATACTGGGAAAGAGAAGCGGAATAGCGGCTGATATCCAATGGTTTAATGGTAAAGTCTTTCGTAACAGAACCAGTGTAATTTCCAGTTCCAGTGAGGATTGCGGAAGCAGTACCTGCATCCCAGTTGTTTCTGTAGGAAACGTAATAATCCTGGTTTAGGGTTAATTCCTTGTCCCCGCTTTTTACTGTGACGGTTGGGCGTAAAGAGGAGTCTGCGTAGGTAAGGCTTTCATCGGAAAGCGTAACCGTGCAGCTGCTGATGTCAGCTCTGTTTATAGTAAACGATTTGGTTACATACCCCTGGTAATTTCCAATTCCATCAATTCCAACCCACGGAGAATTGTAATAACTGCTTGGTTCAATGTTGTTGTGGTATGTTACAGTGAAATCCCTGTCTTTTACCAGGGTTTTACCACTGTGGGTAACTGTCACTTCAGGAGTTACCTCGGAACCAGTGTAATATGCCGGGGCAATGGAGAATCTGGCATTTGCCATGTAATTTTGATACTATTATTTCTAGCACTTTTTATATAGGAGCGCCATTTTTTACTAAGTCAATTGGATGTCTCGGAGCGCCCCAAAAAATATTTTATTCAATTAATGATATTCGTAACTATGTTAATCAAGGTCAACAACACTTTTCCCCCAACCTCCCGAACAAAACAATCAAAATCCCGATAAACTATATAAATGTTGCCCCAAAATTAAACCTGGATTTTGATATTTCGGGCAAGCTTGCGGACGAAATCCAGGGACAGCTTGACCTAAACTTTAATGCCTGGCTTGACAAACTTGCTGAAATAAACGTGAATCCCACTAACCCAACCCCTACGCCTGGTTCTTCCGGTGGTGGTTCCGGTGGCGACCATGGTGGAACCGGTGGGGATTTTGGCAAGCCCACCCCTACACCAGACCCGGATGGCGGTTTCACTTCCGGCACTTATGACTTGTTAGACCAGATTTATAAATGGCTTGTCTCTTTCGGTGAAAAGCATGATATTTTTGCAAAGAAAATAACAGACTATATCGAAGCGAATGACGGTAAGCTCGACCAAATTATCGAAGCAATCAACGCTTTAGGTAACGGAAAGACAGAAACAGAAAATAATGGTTGCAAATACGACTTTTCTGCTCTTTCTGATTTCATGTCCAAGCTTTGGAATGAGTCAGATAAAAAGTTTGATAACATGGTTTCTCTGTTAGAAGAAAATAACAAGTACCAACAGAAACTTGTAAATTCCCTAAATGAAATCAAGGCTATCCTTGTTACCCAGACCGTCCTAGAACTGTTCCAAGACCGTTCCTCAGAAACGGCGAACAAGGCAAAAGACAAGTTTCCCACTTCCCTGCCCTGGGACATTGCAATGGTAGTCAATGCAATGGCAGCTGAGCCCCAGGAAATCAAGATTGATTTACCTATTGAAATACAGTCCCTCGGCATACATGAGGAAATCAACATAGACCTATCAAGTGGAGAATGGGAAAAGCTTGCAAAGACCTGTAGGTATCTGCTTTCCATCCTGTTCATTTTATTTATGATACATCTGTCAAGAAAGATGTTTTTTAATGGAGGTGACGACTAATGGCTGAAGCGGTTGTTTCTGAACTTGCGAAAACGGCAATTGGTTTATTTTTCGATATTGTGGACGTACTGATTTCTTTATTACCCTCTGCTCCTTTTCGTATAATGCTTTCACAGCTTTCGGATGATTCGGGTATTAATGTATTGGGCTATGTTAATTATTTCATACCTTTCAAATTCTGCGCGACCTGTATCAATGCCTGGCTTGCCTGTGTGCTTGCCTACTATATCTACAAGTACCTAAAACAGGCAATCACGGATTATAGGCAGAAACACAACATTTAACACACTATTTCCAGTCCATACGTTTGGACTGGCACCAAAGGGGGAAACATATGATTTACTTTTATTCTGGGCGTCCCGGTTCTGGGAAGTCCTTACATTGCGCTAAGATGATTGACACCTATCACAAAAAAGGAAAAAACGTTATCTGCAACTTTGAAGTCAATGAAAGCTTCTGGAAACACCGTCATTGTAAAAAGAACAAGCTTCTAGGCGACTATGGGAAAATTGCACAGCTTACCAATGAGGAACTTACAATAGATTACCTCATGGATTTTGCCAACAAATACCATAAACGGAACGCCAGGGGGCAGATTATCGAAAAACAGACCCTTTTAATTATCGACGAGTGCCAGACTATGTTTAACTCACGTTCCTGGAACCAAAAAGGTCGTTCCCAGTGGGTAATCTTCTTTACACAGCATAGAAAGTTTGGGTATACCGTTATCCTTGTATCACAGCACAAGGACTTGATAGATAAACAAATACGTCATATCTTCCAACATGACTATGAACATAGGAACGTAAAAAACTTTAAACTTATCGGGTGGTTTCTCGCCCTGCTCTTCGGCGGTAATCTTTTTGTCATTCCAGTAAAGTCCATGGACACTGGAAAAAAAGACCATACCGAGTTTATGATAGCGCCACGGAAATATTATAAGCTTTACGACAGTTACAAGATTTTCGATACCACTACACTAAAACAGTTGTAAACGTTAGCCAGGCCTTGGGCTGTTCTGCTGTCTGCGGAGCTTGGGGATTAAGGGGCCCCAACTAGCGGACGGCAGATCAGAACAAGACCTAGCTAACGAA
>OKSH01003080.1_pt1 | contig 11194 bp, 10 predicted proteins | sample 1601231 | NCBI WGS metagenome assembly OKSH01 (sample SAMEA3541596, study PRJEB24748) | human gut metagenome | biome: human gut; feature: human-associated habitat; material: faeces | place: China | collected 2012 | reverse complement strand
CTGTAAATAGATTTGGACATGGAAGCCCTTTATATGAAAGTCTAGCTCCATCAGTTCCACCTCTTATAGGTCTAATATGAGGCTCTATTCCTAATTCCTCCATTGATTTTTTAGCTAAATCAATTACATACATTACTGGCTCAATTTTTTCTCTCATATTATAATAGCTATCTTTTACTTCTATCTCTATACAAGCATCTTTATATTTTAATTGAAGATACATTACAGCAGCTTTTATAAGATTCTTTTTCTCATTAAATTTTTTCATTGAGTGGTCTCTTATGATATAGTTCATTGTTGTATCCTCAACAGTTCCCTTCATATCATTTAATAAGAAAAATCCCTCATAATTTTCTGTGTGTTCAGGTCTTTGCTCTGGTGGTAACATAGAGTTTAATTCCATAGCTATCATTATAGAATTAATCATACTATTTTTTGCTGTTCCAGGGTGTATATCTCTTCCCTTTATTTTGATTACAGCTGAGGCAGCATTAAAGTTTTCATACTCTAACTCTCCTAGCTCCCCACCATCTACTGTATAAGCAAATTTACAATTAAATTTTTCTACATCAAAGAAGTTAGCTCCTCTTCCTATCTCCTCATCTGGTGTAAACCCTATTTTTATCTCTCCATGTTTTATCTCTGGATGCTCTTTTAAATATTTTATAGCTTCAATTATCTCTACAATACCAGCTTTATCATCTGCACCTAATAATGTTTTTCCATCTGTAACTATTAAATCTTGCCCTATGTAATTATTCATATGTGAAAAATCTTTTGGAGATAAAATAATATTTAATTCCTTATTTAAAACAATATCTCCACCTTCATATTTTACAATTCTTGGATTAACTCCTATTCCATTATAAGTAGGTGCTGTATCCATATGAGCTATAAATCCTATTGATGGAATCTTTTCAGTACAATTAGCTGGAAGAGTTGCCATAATATAACAATTTTCATCTAAAGAGATATCTTCTAAACCTAACTCTTTTAAATCCTCTACTATGACTTTTCCTAAATCCCATTGTATATCACTACTTGGACATTGAAGATTTTCTGGATTTGAATCAGTTGCAATCTTTACATATTTTAAAAATCTGTTAATCATTGTATTCCCCCCATATGTATGATAACTCTATTGTAAAACTTTTATCAATTTTTTTCAACTATTTATATATTTTCTTTTTTCATACCCTCTTCTAACTCTTTAAGATGTTTTAACTCCATCTTTATAAATATAAATGTAAGAACAGTTGCTATAAAGTCAGCTGTTGGTCCAGCAAACCAGATTCCCTTTACTCCAAATAACTTTGACATTATTAAAATACAAGGGATAAGAACTATAATCTGTCTAGTAAGACTCATAAAGAAACTCATCTTAGGTTTTCCAATAGCTTGGAAATAGATAGAAGCTATTATTTGGAATCCAACTATTGGCAACATAAAAGTTTGTATTTTAAGCCCAACTGAAGCTATTCTTACCAACTCTTTCTCTTGTGTGAAAATATTAATAAAATATTTTGATAAAAATTGAATTGCTAGAAAATCTATTACACATAAAACTGTAGCAGCAAATATAGCTTTAAAAAGAGCCTCTTTAACTCTTGGATATAATCTAGCTCCATAGTTATAACCTAAAATTGGTTGTAATCCTTGGTTTATTCCAAAAATTGGCATAGAGATAAAAGTAATTACTGCTTGAACTATTGCCATTGCTCCTATTCCCGCATCTCCACCATAGATTTTCAATGTGCTATTATAAGTATAGTTTACTATACTAGCTCCCATCTGTATTGCAAAAGGAGCACTTCCTAAAGAAGCTATACTTTTTATTTTCTCAAAGTTTAACTTTAAATTTTTAACATATAATTTCATTCCACTAAATTTTGAAGTAAAATAATATATAGCCCAAATTCCTGAAACATATTGAGATATAATAGTAGCCCAAGCTGCCCCTCTTACTCCCATTTTTAAATAGAATATAAATATAGGATCTAATACTATATTAGTAATTGCTCCTATAAGTAGAGTTGCCATTGCCATTTTGGGATTTCCATCTGAACGAATAGAAGCGTTAGCTACATATCCAACAACAGCCGCTGGAAAACCAAAAGCTAGAATTTTTAAGTATTGAGCGGCATATATACCTGTTTTATCACTTCCACCTAAAATACTAACTAACCACTCTAATTTCCATAAAACAAGAACCATTAGAACCAATGAAACAATAAATCCAAAAAATATAGCTGTTCCTAAAAATCTCTCTGCTTCCTCTTTTTTCTTTCTTCCTAAGTTTAAAGAGGCATTAGTAGCAGAACCAAGACCAATCAATATAGAAAAACCAAATACAAATATTACAATAGGGAAAACTATTCCCACTCCTGCTATTGCTATATGCCCTACTTTTTCAATATTTCCAATATAAATTCTATCTACAATATTGTATAAGGCATTAACTAACATACCTATTATTGCAGGTAGAGAAAACTGAATCAAAAGCTTTGTAATTTTTTCAGTCCCCATAAGTTGATGTTTTTTTTCCATTTAATCACTCCCTCGTATAATATTTATATAATAATTTACTAATTACTAATCTATTTTAAATTTTATGTAATATACTATTATTAGATACTGTGGATTAGTTTATCACTCCTACCATTTTAATGGTTTTATTAAGGCTCTAACCACAGGCTCTTTATTCATTTGTTAATTAGTTAGATACCACTTTGATGGTTTATTTAGAACGAGGTTACAATCTTAAAGAGTTACCGTGGTCTAAAACAGTATCAAATTCTTTTTTATTCAAGGAGGCTTGTATGATTTTAGTTGGAGTTGATGTCGCAAAAGATAAGCATGATTGCTATATTATGACTTCTGAAGGAGAAGTATTATTCAAATCATTTACTATTGCTAATAACATGGAAGGCTTTAATCAGCTTTATGAGAAGATATTATCTGTTATAGATAATTTCGATAATGTAAAAATAGGACTTGAAGCCACAGGACACTATTCTTACAATATCTTGGGTTATCTTCTTGATAAAGGTCTGACTCCCTATGTTATCAATCCGTTACATTCAAATCTTTATAGAAAAAGTCTAAGCCTTAGAAAGACGAAAACGGATAAAGTTGACTCCCGCATCATTGCAAGTATGTTAATGTCTGATGTGAGCTTAAAGCCCTATTCAAATACATTATACCACAATGAAGAGTTAAAATCACTAACTCGTTATCGTTTTACTAAAGTTCAAGAAAGAGCAAAACTCAAAATTTCTATATCAAGACTTGTTACAATTCTTTTCCCTGAACTTGAAAAATTGGTACCAACCTTACAAATGAACTCTATTTATGCACTTTTATATGAGTTTCCTAGTGCTCATGCGATAAGTAAAGCCCATTTAACTAGACTAACAAATTTACTTAATACAACCTCTAAAGGTCATTATACAAAAGATAAAGCTGTCTTGATTCGTGAAGCCGCAAAGAACTCCATAGGTTCGAATATGCCTGCAAAATCCTTAGAACTTAAACATACGATTAAGCTAATTAAAGAATTAACTTCTGAAATCAATGAAATTGAAGAAGAGATAAAAATTATTATGAATAAAATCAATTCTCCAATATTGACAATTCCAGGAATAGGTTTATCAACAGGAGCTCAAATATTGGCTGAAATAGGAGATTTTAAAAATTTTTCTTCTCCTGATAAGTTACTAGCTTTCGCAGGATTATCTCCATCAACCTATCAATCAGGTAATATGTATTCTTCCAATGCGAAGATGGAAAAACGAGGCTCAAAATACCTAAGGTTTGCTTTGTTTAATGCAGCCATCTATGTAAGCTATTGGGAACCAACATTTTCTCAATATTTGAAAAAGAAACGAGTAGAAGGCAAACATTATTATGTAGCAATATCTCATGTAGTAAAAAAATTAGTTAGAGTTATTTTTCACTTAGAAAAAACAAATGAAAGATACAGTACAGTAGTCTAATTGTTCATAAATTTTAATACTGTCAAAAGGTTCTAACTAAACCTTCATTTTGTGATGTAAATTTCTAAATTAACAAATTTAAATTAAATTTTTTTATTTTTGATTTGACATTTAATAGTTAGTCTTTATTTTAACTTTCGATATAGGCTTTTTTTATTTTTTCAGCAGTGTCATACATATTGCTGTTAATATCAATTTTTATGCTAAAATCACTAGATATTTTGTAAAGTAATTCTCTTTTTTGATATAATTCTTGGATTTTTTCAAACATATTATCAACATTTAGAAGAGGACGAGTTTTACTATTTTTTACTCTTTCATAGATACACTCTATTGTACAATCAAGATAAACAATAAATGAAGTTTCTTTAAGATTTTTAATATTTTCATTATCTATGATAACTCCACCACCAGTGGCTATAACAATATTATTATTGAGAGATTCCTCTAAAACAATTTCCCTTTCTAATTTTCTAAAATATTGTTCACCTTTTTCAGAAAAAATTTCTGGAATAGTTTTTTTTTCTCTAGCTGCAATAAGTTTATCTATATCAATAAATTTCATATCCATATATTTAGCAAGTATTCTTCCTATGGTACTTTTCCCACTTCCCATAAATCCTATCAGTGCAATATTATCTTTCATTTTTCCTCCTCAAAGATATTATAACATGTAAACTAAGCAAATAAAAGAAAGAAATTTTATATTTTTTAAAAATTATGTTGATATTATTTTAAACTTAAAGTATAATTTTATTGAACTAAACATTTTAATTATATATTTTTAGTTCAAAAAAAGAATGAAAAAAATGGTATTTAGGAGGAAGTATGGAGAAAGAAAAAAGTGTAAAAAAGGATTTGTTAACAAATTTCTAGATTTTATTGAAGTAGGAGGAAATAAACTTCCACATCCAGTAACTCTATTTTTCTTATTTTGTGTGGCTATTATTTTAATTTCTGGAATAGCAGCAAAAATGGGAGCATCAGTTGCTTATGAAGCTTTAAATAAAGCAACTGGAAATTTTGAAGAAACAACAGTTAAAGTAAAATCTCTAATGACAGGTGATGGAATTAGATATATATTTAACTCTATGATTAAAAACTTTACTGGTTTTGCACCATTAGGAACAGTTTTAATAGGGGTTATAGGTATTGGAGTATGTGAAGGTAGTGGACTTATGTCAGCTCTTATTAAAAAAATAGTAACTTCTACACCTAAAAGAGCTATCACAGCTGTTGTTGTTTTTGCTGGAGTTATGTCAAATATTGCTTCAGATGCAGGTTATGTTGTATTAGTTCCATTAGGAGCAGTAATATTTTTATCATTTGGAAGACATCCGCTTGCAGGACTTGCAGCAGCATTTGCAGGAGTATCTGGTGGATTTTCAGCTAATCTTTTATTAGGAACAACAGATCCATTACTAGGAGGAATTACTACAGAGGCAGCAAGATTATTAGATCATAACTATTTTGTAGATGCTACAGCTAACTACTATTTTATGTTTGTTTCAACATTTTTAATTACAGCATTTGGAACATTTATAACTGAAAAAATTATTGAACCAAGATTAGGAAAATATGAAGGTGAAAATGAAATAGATATGACTACTATTTCTGAAGAGGAGAAAAAAGGATTAAAAGCAGCTTTTCTTGTAATGATAATATTTGTTGCTATAATGGCTTTTTGTACTATTCCATCAAATGCAGTATTTAGAGAAAATGGGACACTTAAAGCTTGGACATCAAATGGACTTATTACTTCGATGATGTTATTTTTCTTATTACCTGGTATTGTTTATGGATATGTAGCAGGAACTATAAAAAGTGATAAAGATGTAGCTAAATTAATGGCTAAGGCGTTAGCTGGTATGGGTGGATATATGGCTATTGTATTTACAGCATCTCAGTTTATAGCATATTTTGGATATACAAATTTAGGAACAGTAATTGCTGTAAGTGGAGCATCTGCTCTTAAGTCTATTGGATTTACAGGACTGCCATTAATAGTAGCATTTGTATTTTTAACAGGATTTATTAATTTGTTTATGGGTTCAGCTTCAGCAAAATGGGCAATTATGGCTCCAGTATTTGTACCTATGCTTATGCAATTAGGATATACTCCAGAATTTACTCAATTAGCATATAGAATAGGAGATTCATCTACAAATATAATTTCTCCACTTATGTCTTATTTTGCTATGGCAGTAGCATTTATGCAAAAGTATAAAAAAGATGGTGGAATGGGAACTCTTATTTCTTTGATGTTACCATATTCAATGTGTTTCTTAATTGGATGGACAATGCTTATGATAGTTTGGTTCTTAATAGGTTTACCAATAGGACCAGGAATTTCTATCCACCTATAATATAAACTAATTTAAAAGGAGAAGTTAAGTTGCTTCTCCTTTTTATTTAATTACAAAGTTAATGCTAAAGCTCCTAATAATCCAGCGTTATCTCCTAACTTTGGATATACTATATAATTATCTATATTTTCAAGAATTTCTTTTGTCTGAACATATCCTTTTAGTAACTCTATTACATTTGCTCTAATTTTTGGGAAAAGTTGAGATTGTTTCATTACTCCACCACCTAAAATTATTTTTTCTGGAGATAAAGTAAGAATGAAATTAACTAATCCTTGAGCTATATAGTAAGCTTCTATATCATCTCTGCTGCACTTTTCGTGAACAAGCGAGCTGTTGATTAGTATAACACCACCAGGAACTACATCACCTTCAAACTTAGTCAAAGATGGAGAGTTCATGATTACAGCAGCTGTTGCATCATCAGTGATGATTGGAGAACCTACTGGCTGGTCAGAAATAGTAACAGCACAGTTAGCAGTACCACCACGCATTTCTGGACCATAAGATGGCAACCAAGAAACTTCTTTATTTTCAAGCATTCCGGCATAAGTCATCAACTGACCCATAGACATTACACCCTGTCCACCGAAACCTGCACAAATAACTCTAGATGTCCTCATTTATTTTTCCTCCTTTGCAGCTTTTTCTGCTAATGCAGCTTCTATATCAATATCCTTGAAGTTCTGTACTGGATAGTAAGGAACCATATTGTCTCTTAACCACTGAAGAGCATCTACAGGAGTTTTACCCCAGTTAGTAGGACATGTAGAAAGTACTTCTACCATAGAGAAACCTAAACCAGCCATCTGTACTTCGAAAGCCTTTCTAATAGCCTTCTTAGCCTTTCTAACTTCTGCCGGAGTATCTACTCTAACTCTTTCTATATATCTAGCACCAGTTAGTGTAGAAAGCATTTCAGAAATTCTGATTGGGTATCCATGTAGTTCTGGATCTCTACCTGCCTGACAAGTAGTTCCCTTTTCACCTATTAGTGTAGTAGGAGCCATCTGTCCACCTGTCATACCGTAAGTAGTATTGTTTACGAATATAACAGTTATCTTTTCACCTCTGTTTGCAGCATGAACGATTTCAGCAGCACCGATTGATGCAAGGTCACCGTCACCCTGGTATGTGAATACTGTATTATTTGGATTAACTCTCTTTATACCTGTAGCACATGCTGGAGCTCTACCATGAGCAGCTTCGTGCATGTCGCAGTTAAAATAATTATATGCTAGAACTGAACATCCAACTGGAGCTACACCTATTGCAGATCCTACAACGTCCATTTCTTCCAATACTTCAGCAACTAGTCTGTGGATTATACCGTGAGTACATCCTGGACAGTAATGTGTCTGTGCGTCAGTTAAACCTGATGTCTTTTTGAATATAACAGCCATTACTTAACACCTCCCATGATTTCTTTTGCTCTCTTGATTATTTCCTTTGGCTCTGGTACCATACCACCTGGTCTACCATAGAAGTGAACTGGGTGTCTACCATTAGAACCTAACTTAACGTCTTCTACCATCTGTCCTAAACTCATTTCGATTACAAATAAGTTCTTACAAGCTGGTATTTCATCAAATGCCTTATATGGGTAAGGCCATACAGTCTTAGGTCTGATTAGACCTACCTTATATCCTTCTGCTCTCATTTCATTTACACAGTTCTTAACAACTCTTGCCATAGTACCATATGCAACGAACACCAATTCAGCATCTTCAGTTCTATCCATTTCATACTGAAGTTCGTTAGCTTCGATTACATCATACTTTCTCTGTAGGTGATAGTTGTGTTCTTCAAGAATTTCTGGAGAAAGGTATAGAGAGTTTATGATATTTGGCTTTCTCTGTCCCTTAGTACCAGTAGTAGCCCAACCTTCTTTAGAAGGAAGTTCTCTCTGCTTTCTTGGCTTATCAAAGTCAACTGGTTCCATCATCTGTCCGATCATACCATCTAGTAATACTAGAACTGGTGTTCTGTATAATTCTGCAACATCAAATGCATCCATTATCATATCACATGCTTCCTGTACACTTGCTGGAGCATATACTGGTGTTCTGTAGTCACCGTCACCACCACCTCTAGTTGTCATGAAGTAGTCTGACTGTGAAGGCTGGATTGATCCTAGTCCTGGGCCACCTCTCACTACGTTTAATATAACACATGGAACTTCTGCACCTGCACAGTAAGTAATACCTTCCTGCTTTAACGCAATACCTGGTGAAGAAGATGATGTTAGTACTCTAGCACCACATCCACCAGCACCGTAAACCATGTTTATAGCAGCAACTTCAGATTCAGCCTGAACGAATGTTCCGCCTATTGCTGGTAATTCTCTTGATAAATATTCAGGTAACTCACTCTGTGGAGTTATTGGGTAACCGAAGAAATATCTACATCCTGCAACCATAGCTGCCTTACCGAATGCTTCGTTACCTTTCATTAGTATCTTAGCCATTTAAAATCCCCCCTAAATTAATCTCTTTCTACTGTGATTACTGCATCTGGACACATCAATGCACAACTCGAACATCCTATACATTCTTCCATTCTTACAACGTGAGCTGGATTATATCCCTTTGAATTTACCTTAGACATGTCAAGCTCAATAATCTTTTTTGGACATACTGAGATGCATAGACCGCAACCCTTACAGTACTTCTGATCAAAAGACACTCTACCTTTAGCCATTTGTATTGCCTCCTTAAAATAAAATAAATCTAAAATTATTTATAAAAACACAAACTACATCATCCACTCATCTCTTAAATATAGATGGATAGGTACCACATCACCTTCGAAATCCTCAGGAATCTGGTCTACTATTGACTCTAGGCAAGATATAAACCTTATAGGTATATTCCTCTGCTTTGATACTTCACGACAGACCTCCTGCCCCTTCTCTATATCTTCAATTGTAGTAGCTTTAAGCATGTGAGTATTGTTGATCAGACCTGTAACCTTAAGCTTAGAAGCTGTTTCGATCTCATCAATATACTTCATTACTTCTTCCGCATTTTGTGTTTTTTCCCTGTTTGCATTGACAACGAAAAACATATCGTAATCGCCGTCTTTAATCATATCTCTATATCTTGCAATAACAGTTGCACCAACCTTATCACCGCCAAGGTCTATTATATTGTTGTGTTCCTTGTTTAATAGTGGTGTATGTATTTCTGCAGAAAGTGCTGGTATATCCAGCGTTGGCGCATCTACTGAACTAGATATAAGGTGGATTCCATTTTCCTCTAGGAAATCCCTCTTACCCCTAGACCTAAAGTATACGTTAACAACATCAAGGTCAGAAATTGAGAGCGGACCCTCAACTTCCTTCCTCAACTGCAATGCATAATTTACTGTAAATTCACTCTTTCCACTTCCATAGTGGCCTGTTATTATCCTTATTCTCTTTGTTTTCTCCATTTGTTGCCTTCTCCTTTATCCAAATACTCAATCTCCAGATAGGCAAGGCCTACAATCTGTGACAAATATTCAAAGACCTTATATTACTGCTCGTCGTAATTCTGAGCCTTTTCTTCTCCCTTTAGAACTCTTAATCCACCTAGAGCTAGTGCTACCATTTCATCTTCACCAGGGTATATCTTAACTTCAGCCAAGAATCCAACCCTATCAGATATCATCTTTGTAAAGCTCTTAGAATATGCTATACCACCAGTCAATAGAATTGCATCTACCCTACCTGATAGTACTGTTGCACAGCTACCAATTTCCTTAGCTACCTGGTAAGCCATTGCTTCATATACTAAAGCAGCCTTCTTGTCACCCTTTTCTATCATAGCTTCTACTTCTCTGGCATCATTTGTATTTAAGTAAGAAACTAGACCACCGTTACCAGTTATCATCTTCCTTATATCATATACTGTGTAGTTGCCACTGAAGCATAAGTCTACTACTGAACCAACAGGCACGCCACCACTTCTTTCAGGTGAGAATGGGCCTTCACCATCTAGGGCATTCGCAACATCTACTACTGAACCCTTATCATGAGCACCTACTGATATACCCCCACCCATGTGAGCTATTATCAAGTTAAGGTCTTCATACTTCTTGCCTACTTCACCAGCATATCTTCTAGCTATTGCCTTCTGATTAAGAGCATGGAAAATACTCTTTCTTTCAATGCTAGCTGTTCCTGATATCCTAGCCAAGTCAGACATTTCATCAACCACAACTGGGTCAACTATAAATGCTGGTATATTTAATTCCTTTGAGAATTCGTTTGCAATTATACCTCCAAGGTTTGATGCATGCTGTCCTGAAACGCCTACCCTAAGGTCTTCTAGCATACTTTCAGTTACACTATATGTACCACCCTTTATAGGCTTTAGTAGACCACCTCTACCAACTACACAATCAAGGTCTTCTAACTTGATATCCGCAGCCTTAAGTTCTCCTTCTATAACATCTTTTCTGAAGTTGAACTGGTCAGATATCTTTTCAAACTGGCTGATTTCTTCTGATGAATGTCTTAGAGTCTTTTCAAAAACCTCTTTGTCATTATCATAGACAGCTATCTTAGTCGATGTAGAACCTGGATTGATAGTTAAAATTCTGTAAACTTCCTTCATTGTATCCTCCTATTTAACTCTAACTGATTAAATTTTATTGCTAAACTTGCCAAATAACCAAAAACATAACTCACAATAATATCACCCACCTATATCCAATAAAAACTTTTTTCCAAGGCTCTATTTAAGATTCTAAATGTGTGATTCTTTAAGAGGATTATCCTCGATTATCGACAAATTCATATTACTAGCTATAAATTAATAAAAATGAATAAAATCCTTCATATATAACAAA